>LNAP01001135.1_pt1 | contig 28774 bp, 33 predicted proteins | sample 602601 | NCBI WGS metagenome assembly LNAP01 (sample SAMN02440304, study PRJNA202911) | soil metagenome | biome: Subtropical and temperate rainforests or woodlands; isolation source: soil samples (1 kg each in a 20% v/v slurry with milli Q water) were... ... | reverse complement strand
TTGGCTCATGGAACACGGGTCTCTAAGCGATGGGACAGGACTGGGCATAACATTACATCAATTAACCAACAAGGAAAACTTGATCAGAGTTTCCATAGATGCCATACGACATATAATCAGCCTTACCACACCAGCCGTACAATTGGCACACACCAACTAAGCAGAACGCGAGACAACGTAGCCATATGACTGAACATTTCAAGCCTGAATACGATCAAGAAGTATCTGCGATCCATAATCGTCTTTTTTTCCGTGTATTCCAGGTCGGCAATACACTAGAACGCCAAGCCACGAAGGAGCTTGGAATCACGTCTATACAGTGGTCCGTTCTGGGTGCCCTCTCTCGGTCGAAGGTCATGGATGGCATGCCGTTTTCGGAGCTCGCCGAGTATCTCGTCGTCAGCCGCCAAAATTTGGATGGTGTTTTAAAACGCCTTGAGCGAGACGAGCACGTCTGCAGGATTCCCGATCCAAGCGACCGTAGGGTAAAGCTAGTACTTCTTACATCAAAAGGCCGGGCGTTCTGGGCAAACCTTCAGCCAAAAATCTACGAGTTCTATCGCCAATCACTGGATGGGTTCAGGTTTGACGACAAGGTTTCCTTCGTCCATTTTGTAAACAGACTGAACGAAGGACTGAAAACCGTTGATTTATCCAAGGAGCCCAATGCATTAAAAGCCTGAACCGTTGCGGCTATGGTGCTGCCGATTAAGGACCGCCATATCCTTATTGCTGGTACCAGGCCCGAGCCTTCTTGACCATGAAATCGATTAAAGTGCGTGTAGCGAGTGTTTGGTAACGTCCGGGCATCCGAAGCAAGTACATACGAGTTCCAAATACACTAAGGCGCCAGTCAGTCAAAGACATGACAGCACGTCCCTCCGAGACATCATGTGCAATCACATATTCGGGGACTAGCCCAACACCCAAGCCGCCCAACACAGCCTCTCTCAGGAACTGAAAGTTCTCTGACGCTAAGGTCGGGTGCAGCGTCAACTGATGCGATTCTTCCCCACGGTAGGCGGAAACCCTTAGCTCCCTTCCGACCACCGCGGATGTAATCACGGGTATGTGCGGCAAATCGTCCGGATGATCAGGCATACGGTGCGCCCGTGCGTAGTCGGCAGCAGCGCATACCACATAACGAATTTTTGCCAACTCCAACGCAACCATCTGTTCTGGCGGCTCAGACATCACTCTGATTGCTATGTCCACCTCTTCTCGCAATAGGTCATCTACTCGATTCTCGAACAAGAGGCTAAGTGAAATATCGGGATACTCTCGTTTGAAGTCGATCAACCAGCGCGACATCACCAAACCGCCAAAGCCAGTCGGCATGCTCATCCGCACAGATCCGTGCAATCCCCTGCCAAGCGACGCGATGGATTCCTTCGCGGCCATCAACTCGTCACGAATGATGCAGCCGTGTTGGTAGAGGCGCAAACCGACTTCAGTGAGTTCCAGCCGACGGGTCGTGCGGCGCATGAGCTGCTGGCCCACCGATTTTTCCAATTGTGCGAGGTGATAGCTGATGTTGGCTCGGCTCATCTTCAACCGATGTGCCGCGAGACTAAGATTGCCTGCATCTACGATATCGACGAGTAAGGCTAGAGATTGTGCATTCATAGATAGTTTGTTCAGTTTTTTTGAACAGAATGTCAAAGTTATTGTCTATTGTTCAAAATGATAGATGGTTTCATAATGTCTGTCTATACAGATAACAGGAACCAACCATGTCGCTCGATCAAGAGACCTTTCATCTTCTCAAATCTACCGTCCAGAGATTCATTCAAGAGCGGCTCGTTCCCGCAGAAAACGAGGTTGAAGAACACGACGAAGTGCCCAACGACATCGTTGACGACATGAAGGAACTGGGCCTATTCGGCCTTTCGATTCCCGAAGAATATGGAGGCATTGGCCTGAGCATGGCACAAGAATGCGAAGTGGCCTATGAACTGGGCCACACCGCCCTGGCATTCCGTTCGGTAGTAGGAACGAACATAGGCATAGGCTCCCAAGGCATTCTGATGGACGGCACTCTGGAACAGAAGTCTGAATACCTCCCGCGTATCGCTAGCGGCGACCTGATTGTCTCATTCGCGCTGACCGAACCCGACGCGGGATCGGATGCTGCGGCGATCAAGACCCGTGCTGTCCTTGACGGTACCGATTACTTGATTAGCGGCACCAAGCGCTTCATCACAAATGCGCCCCGAGCCGGAGCCTTCACCCTCATGGCACGCACTGGCCAGACCGATGCAACCGGCATTTCGGCTTTCATTGTCCCGGCCGATCTACCCGGCCTAACACTAGGCAAGCCTGATCGAAAGATGGGACAACGGGGCACTAAGACATGCGATGTCAACCTGGACAATGTTTGCGTGCCCGCTGCCAATATCATTGGCGGGACGCCCGGAAAGGGATTCAAGACAGCGATGAAAGTGCTCGACCGTGGCCGACTTCACGTTTCCGCACTAGCCTGCGGCATGGCTAGCCGTATTCTGCAAGAGAGCATCGCCTATGCCCAGCAGCGTAAGCAGTTCGGGCAGCGGATCGGAGATTTTCAACTCGTGCAAGCCATGCTTGCCGACAGCCAAGCTGAATTGTTAGCTGGATGGTCTTTAGTGAGGTCTGTAGCGCAACGCTACGACACCAAGCCGAGCGGTGTCAGGGACCCGGAGGTGAGCATGCAAGCCTCCTGTGCCAAAATGTTTACCACTGAAATGGTCGGCCGCGTTGCCGATCGCGGTGTGCAGATACACGGAGGTTCGGGATACATCAATGAATACAAGGTAGAACGTTTCTACCGAGATGTACGTCTGCTTCGACTGTATGAAGGGACGACACAAATCCAGCAACTGGTCATCGGCAAACAACTAATGAAAACATAACGACTAACAAAAGTATCCGTAACGGCCGCCGGGATCCGAACTCGTGTCATGAAACAAACTCGTATTGTGATTACACCGGTTGCCAAGCCGCGCGCGTTGAAGCCGAAAGGCGTCGATTCACTGGCCTCTGGCTCACATTGAGCAATGCGCAGCTTGGCTACGTGAAGTCATGCGATGATTCGCATTGACCAGATCTGGCTAGCGGTTGAACCGATGGGTATGCGCGCGAGTACCGAGACAGCCCTAGCCCGGGTGGTCGAGGTGTTCGGCGCGGCGCAGCCGCACCATGCTTATCTCTTCGCTAACCGACGGGCCAACCGCTTAAAGGTGCTCGTGCACGACGGCATTGGCATCTGGCTGGCGGCCCGGCGGCTTAACAAGGGCGGCTTCGCCTGGCCACGACTGGGTACGCCAGACGTTCCACTGACCGATGAACAACTGCAGGCGCTGGTCGTGGGGCTACCTTGGCACCGCATCGGCCCGGGCGGGATCATCGACGTCTTGTAACGCAATCGGGGCATCCGCCAATGGCCGAGCCTGGACGTGCCATGGCACACTGGCGGATATGATTGCTTCTGCCCAAAACCTCGGCGATCTGGACGCGCATGCCTTGCGCGAGAAGGTCCGTAGCCTCATGGCCGCGCTGAGCGAGAAGGAGCAGACGCCGGCTAAAACGGGTGAGCAGTTGCTGCACCACGAGCAGGAGCTGGAACAGACTCCCCAGATCCTGATGCGCCGGGAACAGATGCTCGCTACCCATCGCGACGACATCCGCTTCAAAGACGCCCAGATCGCGCAGCTCACTCACGAGATTGCCCATCTGCGCCGCTACCAGTTCGGCAAAAAGGGCGAGCAGCTCTCGGGTGTGCAAGGCAGCCTGCTGGAAGACACGGTCTGCGCAGATATCGCAGCCATTGAAGCCGAACTTGACCTTATACCCGGAAAACCAGCCGCCCGACCCGTGCAGCAGCCTAAGCGGGCCGCGCTGCCTGAGCACCTGCCGCGTGTCGAGCATCGTCACGAGCCTGACAACACGACTTGCCAATGTGGTTGCCGCTGCAGCGCATCGGCGAAGACGTATCCGAGAAGCTCGACTACACGCCTGGCCTGTTCACGGTGAAGCGCCATATCCGTGGCAAGTGGCCTGCAAAAAGTGCGCGACGCTTAGTCAGGCGCCGGTTCCGGCCCACGTCATTGACAAGGGCATGGCCTCAACCGGTCTGCTTGCGCACGTGCTCGTGGCCAAATATGCCGACCACCTGCCGCTGTACCGTCAGAAGCAAATCTTCGAGCGCGCCGGCATGAAGCTCTCGCGCTCCACGATGGCCGAATGGGGTGGGCGTGTGCGGCGTGCAGCGGCAGCCGCTGGCCGATGCGCTTCGCCAAGCGATCCTCGCGCATCGCGTGGTGCATGCCGATGAAACGCCCGTTCAGATGCTCAAGCCTGGCACAAAGAAAACGCATCGTGCTTACCTGTGGGCCTATGCGCCTGGCGCCTTCGAGGACCTGCGCGCGGTGGTCTACGACTTTACCGAAGGCCGGGCGGGCGAACATGCCCGCAGATTCCTGGGCGATTGGCAAGGCAGTCTGCTGTGCGATGACTATGTCGGCTAAAAAGCGTGCTTTACGCGAGGCATCATCGAGATCGGCTGCATGGCGCACGCCCGGCGCAAGTTCTTCGACTTGCACGTGGCAGCTAAAAGCCAGCTTGCCGAGCAAGCCCTCCAATATATAGGCCAGCTCTATGAAATCGAACGTCAGGTGAAAGACCTGGCTACCGAAGAGCGAAGGCGAAGACGACAGGAGGAGGCCAAGCCTGTGGCCGATGCTTTACATGCCTGGCTCGCGTTAGCTCAGTTACGGCAGTAGTACATCTCTTTTTTCAACCGTCCGAAGAAGCCATCACAGACGGCGTTATCAGGCGAACATAAACACCGAGTTCGCCTTATTCCTGTTATGTGAAGCTTCACATAACAGGAAAAGTCACCTGCTCCTGGGCTCGGACGCGGGCGGCGGACGCGCCGCCACGATGTACCGTCTGCTCGGTACGGCCATGCTTAACGGCATCAACCCTGAAGCGTACCTGCGTCATGTGTTGACCGTGATTGCCGATCATTCAGTGAATCGGGTTGACGAGCTGTTGCTCTGGAACGTCACGCTTTAGTCGTCGATCACTGCTAATTACCTTGGCCATTCCGTCAAGACGGCTCTGAGTGGATGCTTACGCTTATCCGACCTTTTTTCCCGAAAAGCTTGGCTTCCGTTTTTCAAGGAATGCTCGGATGCCCTCCGATGCATCCGATGTCTGCGTTATCTTGGAAAATAGTTCTGCCTCTTGCTCTAAGCCGTCCGCCAAGGACAGGCTCATTTCGGGTTGCGGTGATCGCCGCCATCATCGAGGAGGGAAATCGCTCTCCAAATTTGGAGAAGTAATCTAGCCCCTCGATGATTGCATCAGAACCGGAGACCACCCGATTAACCAAACCGATTCTTTCCGCCTCATGGGCATCAATCGCACGTCCTGTTGCGACAAGCTCGAGCGCCCTAGCTAGGCCGACCAATCGGGGTAGGCGTTGCGTACCTCCATAGCCGGGGAGCAACCCTAATTTAATTTCAGGCAATCCCATACGCGCCCGCTCGGTTGCTATCCGAAAGGTGCAGGCCATGGCCAGCTCAAGTCCGCCGCCGAAGGCAGCGCCATTGATGACTGCCAATGTTGGTATGGGGAGGCTTTCCAGTAGCGCAAAGACGTACTGCCCTTGCCTAGATTTCGCGAGCTGCTCATTCTTATCCTTCCCTAGCAACTCCGCCACATCGGCGCCGGCGCAAAAAGCCTTGTCACCTGCACCAACGACTATCAAAGCCTGTGCCTCCGAACCGGCAATCTCTTCGATACGTTCTGCCAGTGACTCGATCATGAACGCATTAAGGGCGTTCAAAGCTTCTGGGCGGTTAAGGGTAAGGACGGCGTAATGGCCTTGGAAGGTAAGGTCAATACTCATCTAATCATCCATGCATTGTTAAGCCACCAGACACGCTTATCACTTGTCCAGTAATAAAATTAGCATCGTCGCTAGCAAGGAATGCAACCATTCCCGGAATATCCTCTGGCGAACCCAGCCGCTTTAACGGAATGGCACGCTTCAGGCCATCATAAATTTTCTGGGCGTATTCACCTTCGCCGGCAAACGAACGCAACAAAGCCGTGTCCGTAGGTCCGGGACACACAACATTGACGCGCACATTGTGCCGCGCAGTTTCGCGCGCCAGTGTCTTGCTAAACGCGATAATGCCACCCTTGCAAGCCGAATAAACAGATTCACCAGAAGATCCTACCCGTCCCGCATCCGACGAAATATTCACAACCTTGCCACCGCCAGCAGCGATCATTTTTGGTATGACAGCGTGCTGCAAATTCAGGGGGCCACGAAGATTGATTGCGATAACCTTGTCCCAAAACTCTGGAGTGCTTTCAACAAACGGCATCGCGACATCCCAGCCGGCATTGTTTACCAAGATATCAATGCGACCATAGTCATCAACAATCCTCTGTACCATCAGACCAACCGCCGCGTGGTCGGTAATATCCAAGGGGAACGTCTTAAGAAGATTGCCAAAGTCGCTGAAATTCTCGATCAGTTCCTGCAAACCTTCCTCATTGAGGTCGAGTGCCACGACTTGTGTGCCTTCTTCACAAAATCTACGAGTCAACTCCCTCCCGATGCCACCGGCAGCGCCCGTAATAATTGCCACTTTATCCTTAATTCCACGCATGTAATATTTCTCCGTAAGATTGTTTAAATGTGAGCTTCATAGTCTTGTCAGATAGGTCTTCTACTCTGGGAGGCTGCCGCGGCAGAACGAGACCGGCTTCTCCCGCTGCCCAGGCCACGTGAAAAGCCACGAACCCTTCCATAGTGGCCGTGATGACCAGCTTGTTATGGCTGCGGGCGTGCTGGATGAGAAGATCCAATGCTTCAATACAGGTATGCAATGCGCCGATGACTATGCGCTTCGGAAGCATTACCGACCCTATACGAAGAGGGCAAAGGACACGGGAAATTTAGTCACTTAGCGCCTCCTCAATATTAAAATACAAATTATGGCCACCACATGAAACTATGTCAATATATTGACTCAATGATTTAAACCAAGTTTCATTACAGGCAAATTTCTACTAATAAAGCGGATATTTAAAGCCAAATACCAAAGAAAACTAGGAAAGTAGTTGATGTAAATGATCAAAATCCCCACAAGTGAAGTTAACCGCCACGAGAAAAACACTATTCCCTTATCAATCCAGAAAAAATCCATTCTCGATATCTTGATTTAATGAACTTCATTCATTATTATGAACGAATATCCATTATCCGCCGCACACCATACCCCATGACTGTCGAAATAATTGAAAAAGCTAACCAGTTCATCCGCCGCAGCCCATTTAACCGCTGGCTTGGAATGACATGTATCGGCGCGAATACCAAAAGTATCGTTCTGACGATCAAATGGCGAGAGGAACTCATATCCAGCCCTGAGTTACGCTCAACCCATGGTGGCGTCCTCGCTGCACTTATCGATTGCGCTGCAGACTACGCAGTTGCGGTGCAGGTTGGGCATCCCGTTCCAACTATGGATTTGCGGGTAGATTATCACCGGATAGCTAAACCGGGCGACCTGCGGGCTGAAGGTAAAATCATTAGTCTTGGCAAGCGCTTCGCAACGGCCGAGGCGCGGGTTTTTGACGACGGCGACAACCTCGTTGCCAGTGGTCGCGGGTTATATCTAATACGAGCGCCCGAAGCACCAGCCCAGGGCTCTGCCGCGTCTTCGAACTAAGCCGCTGCGCGCTCGCATGAGGCGACGCGTAGCGCAATAAACTTGGCAATATGTAGGAGTCACCGTGGGTCCACTGCAAGGAATCAAAGTCATTGAGTTGGCGGGAATCGGGCCCAGCCCCATGGCCGCCATGCTACTAGCCGATTTGGGAGCGACCGTACTCCGAATCGACAGAGCATCGCCCACGTCGCTCGGCATCGAACGTCCCTTAAAGTACAACTTGGTTCTACGCAACCGCAGCACAATTGCCGTCGACTTAAAACAGCCCGAAGGTCGCGATCTCGTACTCCGCTTACTCGAAAATGCAGATGCCCTCATCGAGGGATTCCGACCAGGCGTAACGGAGCGATTAGGCCTTGGGCCAGAGCCCTGCATGGCACGCAATCCTCGATTAGTTTACGGACGCATGACCGGTTGGGGACAGAACGGCCCTCTATCGCAGGTTGCAGGTCACGACTTAAACTATATTGGCCTGACAGGCGTGCTTGACGCCATAGGACGACGAGATCAACCACCTTCTCCGCCACTCAACTTGGTAGGGGATTTCGGAGGCGGCTCGCTATATCTAGCATTAGGTGTGCTAGCCGCTATTATCGAGGCGAGGCAATCCGGCATGGGTCAAGTCGTTGATGCGGCCATTGTTGACGGAACGGCGTCACTGGCAACATCGCTGTTTGGGTTGCACGCTGCCGGCTTATGGGACGGTAGTCGCGGTGAGAACATATTGGATTCGGGCGCGTATTTCTATGATGTGTATGAATGCGCGGACGGCAAGTGGATATCTGTCGCGCCCATTGAGCAAAAGTTTCACGATCGGTTGCTGGAGATGATAGGCGTGGACAGCCGCGAAATCGGTTCGCAGCAAGATCGCGCCAATTGGCCGAGGGCCAAATTACTGCTCGCTGCACAGTTCAAGACCAGAACGCGTAATGAATGGTGTGAGCTTCTAGAGCAGGCTGACGTGTGTGTCTTTCCTGTTCTGTCATTACAGGAGTCCGCCGCGCACCCGCACATGCAAGAGCGAGAAGTCTTGATGGAAATTGATGGCGTGGTGCAACCTGCACCCGCACCCAGATTTTCTCGTACTGTTCCTGCACGTCCGTCTGCGCCGCAGGAGGCCAGGCCGGAAGGTATACAGCAAGCGTTGGCGCCCTGGATGCCCGCGGATGAAATCTCGCGCTGGCAACAAGCGGCTGGCGGGTCGTCAGCTACCGGGCATGCTGCCGAGGGTCTGTGAGGCATTAGTGGCGACTTCATCTATGAGCTCGCGCAAGTGTGATACCGCCTGTAGCAGGCGTTCGCTGGGCGCAACGATGAGCAGCGCATGGGTCGCCATGCCGTCTGCCTTGATGATTGGCGCCGCAATCCCTGATGCTCCGGTCACCATAGCACCGATGTTGACTGAAATACGCGAACTTCGGATCTCATTGAGCTCTTTTTGCAACGCCGATTTCTTAACTACTGGCTTGTCGGTAAATGGAGCGAGCTTGATAGTTTTCAAATAGTACTGACGCCAAGCTTCGTCTTGAAAAGCGAGAAGCACTTTGCCGGCAGCAGAGCTGTACAGAGGGCGTGTAGTACCAATCGGAGTTGAATAGCGCACAGCCTGTTTACTCTCAATCCCATCAACATAGGTGACTTGCTTGGCGTCTTTGTCTAGAACAGCGAGGTATACGCTTTCATTGCTGCGTTCTGAAAGCTCCTCTATATAGGGACGAATAATCTGCGAGATGCCCGCGCTGGCTAAAACCTCGGCTGAAAGCCGGAAAACAGACGGACCCAGTGCATACCGACTATCTGCGTGCGATAAATATTTATGTGCAACGAGAGGCCGTAAAAGCAACAGTAAGCTACTTTTCGGCGCTTCGAGGACTGCGCTGAGCTCGGCAAGCGTGGCTCCTTGTCGGAAACGAGCAAGCGATTCAAAGATGCCGATAATTCGTAATAGAGACCGAGGTTCATTCGGTGACTGCGTACTGCGAGGCGGGCTAATTGACATGAGAGGGATTGAGAATACAGGGATAAGAACTTAGCAACCGTTCACAATGATGAATGGTAACGCAGATTTCGGCTTGGAGCCATGTAAAAATCGCTAAGAAAAATTAGCGGAAAGGGGGTGAAAATATGAGTGTGCAATCGATAACCGCGCGTTCCCAAGAATGTGATTTCGATGCATTTCAAATTAATAGGAGTGACACAGTCACATCCGAGTTACGCCGTGTGAAACTGGACGACCTATCTACCGGAGAAATTGTGGTCCGGACTGCATTTGCAGGAGTGAATTACAAGGATGCGTTGGCGACGTCGGACTACGGAAATGTGATCCGATGTTTCCCTCGGATCGGCGGCAGCGATGGTGCGGGGTGGGTGGTAGCCTCGGCGGATCCCTCTTTCAAAGAAGGTGACGAAGTTGTTGTGTATGGCGGCGGATTTGGTGTCGATCACGATGGCGCATTCTCAGAATATTTCCGTGTACTGACCGACTGGGTTAGCAAGCTTCCAGACAACATGACATTATTGGAAGCAGCAGCACTAGGCATCGCGGGCTTTACTGCGGCGCTCGCGGTGCATCTGCTGGAAGAGGCAGGCATTCGTCCTGATCTGGGGAAGGTCTTCGTTAATGGGGCCACTGGGGCAGTTCCGGGTATGGGTATAGAGATGCTGTCAGGGCTTGGATTCGATATCTCCGCTGCAACCTCCAAACCCGATCAGGCTGAGTATCTACGTGACTTAGGTGCGAATGAAGTCATCGGCGCTTCCTGGATCGATGAAGGTAAACCGTTGGAACGTGCCCGTTGGGCGGCAGCTCTTGATGCGCTAGGCGGACAAGGCCTTAGCCACCTGTTGCGCTCCATAATGCCAAGAGGATGCGTGGCAAGCTACGGTAATGTAACTGGCAACGATGTAACAACCAGTGTGCTCCCTTTCATACTGCGCGGTATTCGCCTCATCGGAGTAAATGTCACTTATTACGGCGATCTTCGTAGCGTGCTGTGGCAGCGAATGGCAGATGACCTTAGGCCAGTCCGCATGCTAAGAGACGTCCAGTCCATCAAGATCGGGGCGCTGCACGAGCAGATCACCCGTATGCTGAATGGACACACCGTTGGCAGAACAGTTGTGGCCTTCTCTTCGTGATTTAAATGTTCAGGTGCAAGGCCGAATGGGGCCTTGCACCTAAAATCAATCCAAAGATAATCCGGCAGCTTTGATTACTTTCGCAAGAGATGTAATTTCCTTGTTTAGGAAAATGCCATACTCTTCAGGCGTAGATGGCGTTGCCTGGGCGCTCTGGGTGGCGAAGAAGGACTGCACTTCTCCATCCGCTAGCGCTTTCGTGACTGCATCATTTAACTTATCGATAACCTCGGGAGGGGTGCCGACCGGTGCCAGCAGCCCAGACCAGGCAGCTAGGTCGGTGCCTTTGGCAACGGTTGCATCCAGCGTGGGAACACCAGGGAGCGTATCGAGTGGTTTTATGCTTGCAACCGCAAGCGCCCGTAATCGCCCTGACTTCACGCCCGGTATGGCCCCTGCGGAGGTCGCAAAATAATAATCAACCATGCCTGCCATAAGGTCGACAATAGCCTGCGCTTCCCCTTTGTACGGTATATGCGTTCCCTTGATGCTAACGGCATCTTCGAATGTCAGCGCAGCAAGGTGGGTCACATTACCGTTGCCGGCAGAGGCATAATTAAGTTCGCCTGGGTGCTGTTTCGCATGAGCGACCAACGCTTCAACCGTCTTAAAAGGTGATTTTTCAGGTACGACCAGTATGATCGGAAGGCTCGCCGTACGGCTAACAGGAGTGAAAGCAGTGCTCACATCGTACGACAACCTTTTACCGTACAGAGCGGGGCTCGATGCGATCGCGGATGTGTTGTATAGCAACGTGTAGCCGTCGGCTGACGCTCGCGCTGCTTCGTCGGCCGCGATGTTGCCATTCGCGCCCGGCTTGTTGTCGACAACTACACTACCACCTAGAGTTGCCGCCATATGTCTTGCCAGCGTCCTTGCGATAGCATCTGTTCCACCGCCAGCCGAAAAACCTAGAATAATCTTGATTGGCCGGCTCGGATATGCATCCTTCGCCTGCGCCACCATAGGCGACGCAAACAGCACTGCACTCATCACCGTTGCCATGCATGCGCTTGTTAGGCGGAAGTATTTTTGCCGAACTGTCGAAGGCATTAGGTTACGCATCGTCATGTGTTGACTCCTCTTTTATATTTTGTGCGGCTACGCTGCGACGGCAGCTACCGGTTCTTCTTTCCTTCGTGAACTCAATGCTCGCGGCACTTGATCATGCGCAGCGGCGTATAAATCAGTACGACGGTACCGTCCTGTTTGATTACTCTGTTACGCGTTCTAACCAGCCCGCGGCCTGGGCGGCTTTTAGAAACGCGGGCTTCAATAACCTCACATTCCACATGTACGGTGTCACCCACGAAGGCGGGATTCTTAATATCCAACTCCATATTGAGAAAGGCATACCCCGTTTTCTGCATTGTTGATTGGGCCAGCAGCCCCTCAGCGATGCCATAGACAAACGAGCCGGGAGCAAAGCGACCCTTAATATCGGACTCGTTCCGAACGAATTCCATATCGGTAAAGAGCACCTCGGTCATGTGGATACAATTGATAAAGGTGCAGACATCAGCATCTTGAATGGTGCGGCCCAGCGTCTTAAACCGACGTCCGACCGGCAGGTCTTCGTAGTACATCCCCAAGCCGACGGTCTGAATTTCATCGTGATTCATAGTATTTTTCCTTGTAAATATTCACTTTGTCGTGGGTCGGCCTAACAGGCTGTTCCCGATTATGTTGCGTTGTATCTGATTGGTGCCTTCAATAATTTGCAGCACTTTGGCATCACGGAAATAGCGATTGATCGGATACTCGGATGAGACCCCAGCAGCGCCAAAGAGCTGCACCGCATCGGTAGCAACCTTCATAGCAGTATCACTCGCAAAACATTTGGCCATGGCGGCAATCGGTGCGAGTTCAGCGGCTGGCGCACCTTCATCCGCAAGCGAAGCGGCCCGATATACCAGTTGCCTGGCTGCTTCGGTCTGCATGGCCATATCGGCCAGCATCCAACGTACGCCCTGGAAGTCGCTAATCTTCTGACCGAATCCCGAGCGATTAGTAATGAAGTCGATGGTATGGTCGATCGCGCCTTGTGCGAGGCCAACACCGCGTGCGCCGATCAAGGGACGACTCGCATTAAACGCCGCCATAACGGCCCGAAATCCGCCTTCCATTTTGTTGTGCGAGGGAACGAAAACATTGTCGAAAAATAGCGGACAAGACGGTATGCCACGCGCACCGATCTTATCTTCTTTACGACCGATTTCCAGGCCTCTTGTCCCCCGTTCCACAATGAATAGGCTAATCGTGTCCTTAGCATCGATGCGCTGTTTTGCCGCGACGAGGATAAAATCGGCAATATTGGAATTGGTGCACCAGATCTTGGAGCCATTGAGGATAAAGCCGCCATCTGTCGGTTCGACGCGGCTCTTGATGCCGTTGACGTCGGATCCGCTATGAGCTTCGGTCGTAGAAAATGCGCCCCGCAAGTCACCCGCGGCAAGACCGGGAAGGAATCGTGCCTTCTGCTCCTCGTTTCCGGCCGCCAGAATTGCCCCAAATGGCAGCCATTGCACTAACAGGAGATAGGCCGTGTTGTAGCAGACTCTGCCCAACTCCTCGATAGCGAGACAGGCAGAAAGCATACTTCCCGTACCGCCATACCGCTCTGGAAACGGCAACGTGAAGAAGCCCAATCCTTTGAGCAACTCATACATGTCATGCGGATACTCCGCCGACCGGTCGATCTCATCGGCCCGCGACGCAACCTTCTCACGGGCGACGCGCCTAATCAAATCCTGGATCTGGCGCTGATCATCGTTTAGTGTGTACTGGCTTTCTGACATGACTCTATCCCTATCTCAATAACTCTCGCACTGCGTAATACATTCATGGTGTTAGACGTTTTGCCGAGCAGAGAAGCAAGAATTTCTTCAGTGTGTTGTCCCCGGAGTGGCGGTGGGTAGCGGTACTCGACTGGGGTTGCGGATAAGCGTACCGGGTTCGCTACCAGACCTACGGTGCCACCCAAAGGATGCGGCATATCGATACGCATCTTGCGGTGCACCACCTGCGGATGCTGAAAGACCTGCTCATAGTTGTTTATCGATCCGCTAGGCACGTCTGAGTCGGCCAGTAATCCCAACCAATGAGAGGAAGGCTTGGACAGGAATGTTTCACCAAGTATTGCGGTCAACGCCTCACGGTTCACATTACGTTGCGGCATAGTCAGAAAGCGCGGATCGCTGGCTAACGTCGGAAGGTCAATCAATTGGCATAGACTACGAAATTGCCCATCGTTACCGCAGGCAATAATGATGTGGCCATCCGCCGTCTGGAAAGTTTGGTAAGGCGTCAAGTTCGGATGCTCATTTCCCCAGCGCTTTGGGATCTTGCCGCTTGCGAAATAGCCGGCGATCTGGTTTGAGCCAAAATTCACAATCGTGTCGAGCAGAGCGACATCGATTTGCTGCCCAACACCGGTAAGATGCCTGCTCTCTATTGCAGCGAGAATTCCGATCGTTGCGTTTAAGCCGGTCAATACATCTGCCACCGCAATAGCAGATTTCATCGGGCCACCGCCAGAGTTTTCATCCCGCTCGCCGTTGATACTCATAAGCCCGCCTTCACCCTGAAATACGAAGTCGTAACCAGGTCGTTTCGCATATGGTCCGTCTTGCCCGTAGCCCGTGATGGAGCAATAGATTAGACGAGGATTGAGTAGCTTTAGATCGGCATATGAAAGGCCATATCGAGCAAGGTCGCCAACCTTGTAGTTTTCGACGAGCACATCGCACTTCGTGATAAGTTCCCGAACCAACATCTGTCCTTCAGGACGGGAGATATCGATAGCGATAGATCTTTTATTGCGGTTGGCGGAGGTGAAGTATGCGGAATCTTCGATCTCTTCGCCTTCGCCATTTTGTATCCAGGGTGGCCCCCAATGACGGGTATCGTCCCCTGTGACCGGCCGCTCTACCTTTATTACATCTGCGCCCAAGTCAGCCAGCATTTGCGTGCACCAAGGGCCCGCCAATACTCGGGTGAGGTCCAAAACCCGAATGTGTGTAAGAGAGCCTGGCATCTTATTGGTATTCCTTTAATGTACATACAATTACTAAAATCAATTTCGTTGTGGTTTCAGCTTGGATAGAGTGACCAGCCGTTGTCGGCGTGCGCGGCAAAATAAGGAATCATGTTGATATAAAAATCTCATTCAAGTGCGATACCGGATGACGTCACAACCTGCTTCCACTGAGCGATATGACCTTCAAGAAACTCCTCAAGGAATTTCGGACTCGACCCAATTGCTTCGGCGCCCTGCGACTCAAGCTGGGCCTTGACCGCCGGATCATCGAGCGCCACCTTGTAGGCCGCATTTAGTTTCTCTATAATTGCCGACGGGGTACCAACGGGTGCCATCAGCGCTTGCCAAGCGCCCATCTGAAACCCGGGGAGCAATGATTCGCTTGCTGTAGGGACGTCGGGAAACAGCGGCGAGCGCGTTACGCTGGTTACGGCCAGCGCTTTGACTTGGCCTGCATCCACATATTTTCTGGCTGAGTTGATTGGGTCAGCGAGCAGGTCGATCCGTCCCGCTATGAAGTCGGGAAAGGCGCCAGCCCCCCCTTTGTACGGGACATGTGTCGCCGCAACACCCGCGCTTTTTAGCAAGACGTACATCGCAAGATGAGTTAAGTTGCCCGTGCCTGATGAACCATAATCGAGACTATCGGGGTGCGCTTTTCCGTATTCGACAATGTCTTTCATACTGGAAACATCAAGCTGCTTACTTGCCATAATAAGCAAGGGCTGATCAATGAGCAGCGATACGGACATTAATTGCTTATGCAAGTCGTAATTCACTTTTTGCTCGAATGCGGCTGTATACCCCAGGGCTGACGTGCTGTGCAATAGCATATACCCATCGGGATCTGCTTTTGCTACTGCTTCTGCCCCGATATTTCCGTTGGCACCCGGACGATTTTCAACGACAACTGGCGCACCGATCTCACTAGAAACGCGAGCTGCCAGTAGCCGAGCTACCTGATCAGTGGACCCTCCCGCGGCAAACGGCACGATGACGCGAATCGGCTTGCTGGGGAATTCGGCCGCAATGACCTCTTGCGACAGGCCAATGGCTGCGCAACTAACGACGACGGTCGCAAGAATGCGAATTAAGTTCATATCTGTCTCCTATCTATTGTTATCGTTGCGTCGCTTCAGAACGTCAAAGGTACTCGTGACTCAAACGCGCAATCGTGCCAACTTTCGTACACACCATTCATAATACTGAACATCGTTCATAAAGTTTAAATGATCAGATTGAAAAATGCAATCCTGAAATCTTTACAAAATCGAGCATATAGATCATCATATTGATATAAATCATGATGCCTGCATCACCTACAGATTTCACTGAACTAGTCCAATAAGGAATACATATGGAAGACCACTACGCACGCTATACCAGGCTTAAATTTGACCGACCGCACCCAAGAGTGCTGCGCATCACTTTTGCGTCGCCGCTGAAAATGGGGGCAATGGATGCTGCCATGCATCGCGAGGTCTCAGAAATATGGAAGGACGTGGACGCCGATACGTCCGTGTCCAGCATTATCTTGACGGGAGAGGGACGATCTTTCTCTGCGGGAGGTGATCTTAACCACGAGAGAAAGGGATCAGACGATTACGAAATGCGCATGCAGACGATGAAAGAAGCTCGTGACCTCGTCTATGGAATGATTAACTGCTCAAAACCTATTGTGTCTGCGGCGCGCGGTTGGGGCGTTGGGGCAGGACTGGCGTGTCTGGTTCTCGCGGACATTTCCATTGCTTCAAAGGACGCTCGCTTCTCAGATGGCCATTTGAAGATCGGTGTCGCTGCAGGTGATCATGCCAGCATCATTTGGCCTCTTTTGTGCGGGATGGCCAAAGCCAAATACTATCTGTTGACCGCAGACAGCTTCACAGGCGAGGAAGCCGAGCGCATGAATTTGATCTCTCTAGCGCTGGAGGATTCCGAAGTCGAAGCCAAAGCTGTGGAGCTGGCTTCACGCTTAGCGGACGGAGCTCCTGGAGCGATTCGATGGACCAAGCATGCTTTGAATAATTGGCTGCGCCAAGCCGGGCCCATATTTGATGCGTCGCTTGCCATGGAATTCATTGGTATGGCCAGCCCAGAAGGCAAGGAAGGTATGGACGCTTTCCTACAGAAACGTCAACCGCAATTCCCCACTGACACTACCTTCTAACGATACTGTGCAATAACCTAAGTCGCAGGGTATTGGTACAACACCAAATACCCTGCCTGATCCCTATTAATCAATTAGATGCCGGCCTCATCACCGGCGGAAAGTCCGGCAAAAGATTCAGTACCGCGATGCAAGCAAAGCGTGGTAACACTGATGCCGTAACACAGAACTTTCTGAATGCCCTTAGTGAAAGTCAATAAATGCCCATTCGGTCCATTTCATTGGCTGGGCATGAAAATAGATCCTGACTGGCATTGCAGCAACAGGATTGCAGCAACACCTATTCAGCTAACGACGCTCTAAGCGCCGATCATCTAAGCTCAAGCGATTGATTTGTTCGACGTCATTCCGCCGTCAATGGTAACGATGACACCTGACGTATAAGCAGATCGCGGCGAAGCAAGAAATACAAAGAGGTCCGCCACCTCCTGCACGCTCGCGGCACGCCCCATTGGCAACTTCTTTAAAAGTTCCGTATACCGCTCTGCATCCCCGAACAGGTCCTGTGCTCGGCCGCGCAAAAGCTTATCAATACGCTCGGTGGCTACTGGCCCAGGGTTCACGCCGACAACACGTATGCCATGCTGCAGACTCTTCCCCCCTAATGCCCTTGTGAACGCCATAAGCGCTGCATTGCCCGTTGTACCCGCGATATAGTCAAAATCGTAGTTCTCGCCACCGCTGCCGATATTATTAAGAATGACGCCAGCCCCCCGCTCCCGCATGCGCTTGTAGAAGGCGCGAGTGAGGTTGATATACCCCATCACTTTCAGCTCCCAACCCTCACGCCAACGACATGCGTCAACGTTCCATAGGTCGCCACCGGGAATACTGCCGGCATTATTAATCAGGATATCAGCATCCCCAAATGACTCTGCTAGCGCCTCGGCGCTTTCCGGTGCGCTCAAATCCGCAGCTAAAAACTTGACATCGACAGCGTAGCGCGACACAAGCTCATCTCGTATTGCTCGCAGCTTTTCTTCTGATCGCGCGACGAGCATCAAAGAACACCGTTCGCCTGCAAATGCTTGCGCCAGACCCGCGCCAATGCCCTGCGATGCGCCGGTGATGAGCACCGATTTTCCTGACAGCTGCATATCCATAAGTGATCCCCGTCTGAAACCTACATGAGTACAAAATCAAACCGAATAATCGAGCACGACAAGCTTATTGCTAAGTTCCCCTACTTTCTTCTTTAGCGGAACATGAATTGGCGCTTGCTGATATGCGTCATGGGCGGCCTCGTCAACGAAGTCGGCTACAAAAGCATGCGAGTAAGAGGCAGAACGATTCGACAAATTACTAATGAAACGAATGCTGAGAACTCCCGGAAGCTCACGCTTGATTTCCTCACAAGCTCCGACGATGAAATCATAATCTTTCTGCTCCAGCGGTTCGATAAGGCTCAGCATAACAACGTGGTGAAACATCTGCTCTCAATCCTTAAAATTTTTAAACTGAATGAATCGCATGCTACAAAGCTGATCACGAAATGGTCAGTCCGCCATCGACGGTCAGGATATGCCCGGTCGTCGACTTGGACTCGTCTGAAGCGAGATATAAAGCTGCGTAGGCAATATCTTCGGGTTTCACGAGCCCAAACAACTGTCCATCCAGCGATTTCGAGGTCACCCCATCTTCCGCGAGTAGCTTTAACACGCGCTCAGTCGCGGTGGCACCAGGAGCTACCGCATTAACGCGAATCCTAGATGACGCATATTCCACCGCCATGGACCGCGTAAGGGCGCTAACAGCACCTTTGGCTGCGGTGTAGGCATCTTTTCCATGAGTGCCAATCAACGCAAAGATTGACGTACTATTTATCACCGACCCACCATTGCCCAAATCCATCATCGCCTGGATTCCGTAGCGGCAACCCAGCCACGTACCGAAGAGATCCAACTTCATTTTGGCCCAAAACTCATCCACCGGCGTATCCGTTACCCGCGAATCGCGAACTGTTGATCCTCCCGCGTTGTTATAGAGAACATCGAGGCGCCCATAGTGCTCGACGGCTAACTTCACCGCATTTTCTACGCTATCCGCCTCGGTGACGTCGGTCAGAACGGCTAACGCACGAACACCAACTTGCTTGTTTATAAGCTCAACTGTCTCTTCAGCCGCCGCCATGTTCCGCTCCGCGATAACGACCCTCGCCCCCTCTTTGGCAAACAGCAGCGAACTTGCACGCCCAATGCCAGCACCCCCACCTGTGATTAAGACGACCTTCCCTTCCAAACGACTCATTTACTGCTCTCCTGATAAAGATGCATATCTATTCGGAATGCGATTGTGGTGCACTGTCAAATTCCCAAGTAGGCTTTGCGCACTTCCTCACTACGAGCCAATTCGTCGGCAGGGCCTTCGAGCAAGATCTCACCGCGCTCGATAATGAATGCGTAGGTCGCGATCTCAAGCGCCATCTCCGCGTTCTGCTCCACCAGCATCACGTCGACACCTTCGGACGCAATGTCCTGAATGATTTGTGCAATGGTATCCACGATGGCAGGCGCCAAACCGATGGTCGGCTCATCCAGCAGTAGCAACCGCGGCTTGGCCATCATCGCGCGGCCCACGGCTACCATTTGCTGCTGGCCTCCGCTCAAGCTGCCTGAGAGCGTCTTGAGGCGGCTTTTAAGTGCAGGAAATCGCTCCAACACTTCTTCCATATTTTTTTGGATGATGCTCTTAGACTTCTCACGGTAAGCCCCCATCTCAAGGTTTTCACCTACCGTCATTCCCTTGAAGAGACGCCGGCCTTCGGGAACCAGCACCAAGCCCCGCTCGACGAGCTTGTCGGGTGCCATACCAGTAACGTCTTCACCGTACAGTCGAACGCTGCCCTGCGCAGGAGCGATGAGACCGGTTAACGCTTTCATTATTGTCGACTTGCCCGCGCCGTTGGACCCTACAATTGTCGCGATGGTCCCCTTCTTCACGGAGAAACTTGCCTCATTGACTGCGGGCACGATGCCGTACTTCACAGACAAACCGTTAACTTCGAGAACATTTTCACTGCTTTGCATGTCGTTTCCCCAGGTACGCGGAAATCACTTCCGGATTAGTCTGCACTTCCTCAGGCGTCCCCGCGGCAAGGAATACCCCGTAATCAAGGACAACGATACGATCGCAGACATCCATCACAGCCTTCATGTTATGTTCGACCAACAGGATTGAGGCACCATAATCCTCACGTATTCTGCGAAAGATTTCCAGCACAGAAATCACTTCAGTCTGGTTCAAGCCTGTAAGCGGTTCATCCAGACACAGCAATTTGGGTCGTGCAGCAAATGCAATCGCGATGCTGACCAAACGTTGCAAGCCGTGCGGCAGGTTGCCCGCCACCTCGCCCAGAACCTCGGTCAAGCCCATTAGATCTGCCGTTTCCCGTACACGCGAATCGCGGTCAGCCTTTTGACGGATCATTGAAAAAGTGCCAACGACAATGTTGTCGTACACCGTCATGTCACGCAATAGACTATCGTGCTGAAAAGTACGCACAAGCCCCTGACGCGACACCTTGGCCGGACTAAGTCCAGTAATGTCCTTGCCCATGAATGTCAGATGGCCGCTCGTCGGCTTGTAAAAACCACTGATCACATTGAACGTCGTACTCTTGCCCGCGCCATTCGGCCCTATGAGTCCGAGAATCTCGCCTTCACGGACCTCGAAGCTCAGGTCCTTAACTGCCACCAGGCCGCCGAAACGGCGGGTCAAGCCATCAACTTGTAGAAGTGTTCGGGAATCCATGGTCCGTCCTAAACTTGTTGCTTAGCCGTATCACCGGTTCTCGGCGAGCGCTTGTTAAAGTACCGACCCGCGCCAATAAGGCCATCCGGCAACAAAAGAACGGATATGACGATGGCAGCACCGTAGAAAATATGTTCGTAGGGCCCGAAACTCAGCGCGAACTGTCCCAGCAAGGTCAATACGACGGCGCCAACAACGGCACCCAATATGTGGGATTCCCCACCTACTTTCAGATACGCCAAGGCATACACTGCGAGCAGAAAGCCGAAATCGCCCGGGCTGATTACATTATTCGTATACGCCAACAAAGCCCCTGCAATTCCCGCAACGAAGGAAGACACGCCCAGACACAAGACCTTGATCAAATGCACGTTGATGCCGACGGTCTCGATAAGGGCGTCGTTATTGCGGATGGCTACGAGGACTTTTCCAAAGTCCGACTTCTCTAGCGACCAGAGCACCCAAAGCAGTCCCAGGACGACGGCGACGACAAAGGCGGGGTAATAGTTGTCCAGATACTGAGGAGCAAAGATGCCAACCATCCCCGAACTACCACCTATCGTTTCTGTTTTGGTATATATCATGCGAATCACTTCAGTGAACGCAAAGCTGATCAACATAAAGTACGGCCCCTTGGCTCGCAAGGTGACGTATCCAAACACCAAGCTAATCAACCCCGCGCCGATGGCGCTAATAACCAGCGTAAGCAGAAACGGCAATTCCAGTAACACTGAACTGACACCGGCAAGATAAGCCCCAAGGCCGACAAAGCCAGCTACCGCGAAATTGAGTTCACCGATGAGCGTGACGAACCGAAAACTGGCGGTGATCAATACATTGATCGCCAACCACAAAACAAGACTGGCGGCAAGGCCGCCGCCCGTGAGTAAACTACCGGCAAGCAATACGAGGCCAATAGCGACGACTGCTGGCATGAAAAGTGGTTTAGCCATTTCCCAAGATTCCCTTTGGACGAACGAGGAGTACAAACATTGTCAATGCGAACATCGCGATGGTGGCCCACGTAGGGTCAAAGTAATACCCGCCCACACTTTCGATGACCGCGATAAGGACACTACCCAGAATCGCCCCAGGAATACTGCCCAGGCCGCCAATTACGACCGCGATAAACCCACGTATGAGATAGTCCCCACCAACGACGGGGCTGGAAACAGTGACCGGAGAGAGCAAAACCGCCGCAATTGCCGCGAGAAAGGTCGCTATGAGAAAACCAGCCAACGCAATGCGGCGATAAGGTATCCCTTGCAACATCGCCGCCTCGTGATCTTCGGATACAGCGCGCAACGCCTTGCCCAGCCTGCTGGACATAATGGCCCAGCACATGAAAATAGCGACGAGTAGCGCGCAGCACGTAATAATCAAGCGCTGAACGGTGATAAAAGCCCCCATAATATTCACAGTGCCTTCGACAAGCGTAGGCAACTTGGTGGGGACGCCGCCAAATACCTCAAGGAAAACGCCTTGAAGCAACAGTGAGAGGCCCACCGAGACCACGAAGGATCCGGTCATATCGCGCTGAAAACGCTTGAGAGCGAATTGATAGATAAACGCCCCCAAAAGCAGCGTCAGCCCGATCCCCAGTATGCCGCTTAAGGCATACGCGGCAGCAAGCGGCATTTCGATGCCAACCAGCAAAGGAACCATCACACCCATAATGAGGAGGGCCAGGGTAAAAAACTCGCCATGAGCGAAATTCACTATCCGCATAACGCCAAAAATAAGCGTCAGGCCGAGTGAGAACAGAATGTACGCCGAAGCGATCTGCAAACTGTTCATAATTAATTGCATGTAAACGTCCAACTTGTTTTCCCCCCGATGGGTCCCGAGCCGTTATTAGTTCACGCCTGCTAGGCGCTTCTTGAGTTCTTCAGGAACGACACGCTCTACTTCAACCAGCTTCCCGTCCTGGATCTGCGTGATCATGATCGGGACGAGCATGTGCTGGATTGACCCATAAGTGTCTTCGCGCCCAAAGGCAGTCTTGCCGTAAGAAGTGTTAAAAACAATCTTCGGGAGAACCTTGATAATCTCCTCGGGCTCGATACTCTTTGCGGCCTCCATGCCGGCCTTCAGTGCATAAACCGAATCGTAAGGAGCAATTTGCAGCGGATTAAGCGGTTCACCGATCGTTTTCTTCATGCCTTCGTTAAGCTCATGCTGTTTTTTGGTTGCCTGCTGGCCTTCGTAGTCACCTGCGAACCCCATGTAGACGCCGTTGGATGCCTTGCCACCTATCTCGACCAGCTGTGCCGCGCCGGTGCCTACCGGCTGGACTTTGACTCCATCCCAACCAAGTACACTAAGCTCACGCAATACGACACCCGCATCGGCCGGTGGCGTAACGCCCAGGTCAATGACGTCCGGTTTCACCGCTGCAAGCTTTTGAGCAATAGGTTGGAACTGCGTAGTGCCACGTTCATACCAATTCACAGACACGACTTTCACACCCAATTTTTCCCATTCCTGCTGCGCGACAGGCTCGGTCTCCTTGCCCGTTGCATCATTGGGATTCAGCATAGCGACTGTCTTAATCGCCGGATGCTTATCCTTCACATAGTTATAGAGCGGGCTAAGGATTTCGAATGGCGAGTTGGACTGCGTAAAGGTGTAAGGTTTTTGTGGACCCTTCACGCTCTTGCCCCAAGCGGACGTAAACAAGATGACCTGGTTGCGCTCGGTTAGCGACTGAAGGGCTAGAATAGGTGCTGTACCAATGCTGCCCACGACATAACGAGACTTATCACGATTGACAATATTCTGCGCTACCTTCGTACCTTCTGCTGCGTTGTATTTATTGTCATATGCCCGCACTTCAAACATATAGGTTGTGTCACCAATTTTGACACCACCCGCCTCATTGATCTCCTTGACGGCTTGCTTCGCCGTCCACTCCTGCCCTAGCCCCCAGGTCGCCGCAGCACCTGACATAGGCGCGGAAATGCCCAAGATAAGGGTTTTGGATTCCTGCGCAAAAGCATTGCTTCCTGCCATCGCGAACCCCACCAACAACGTTGCGGCGAGCGCATTCTTAAAGTTTTTCATCGTATCTCCTTTGTAGATTTAGTATTTACCGGCGGACCGGCATGTATTTATGTCAACAACAGTTCAATAACGCGAACAAAAAATAGTTAGCAACTAGGTCAAGAAACGTCTGTTAGGTGCCCGCTGCGAATCCAACGTGCCATCGCCTTGGGATCATCAACGTCTACATACTGAGAAATTCTCTTAAGCAGATCCAGGTCGACATGCACCAGGTCAGCCAGCTTCAAGGCCAAGTGCAGGTCTTTACTAACGATGCTGTGAATGGCCTTATAGGCATCTTCCGATCGCGCCCAAGCGCCGTACTGAGCCCTCCCTGTTTTCGCATCAGCAGTCAGGAAATTGAGCCCCGTGCTCACGGCCAATATTGGGGCAAAGCTTTCAAAACTCACGCCATGCTTTTGGGCTAGATCGATGGCTTCGGCGGTGAGGAACATATTGGCTATACACAACATGTTATTGATGACCTTGATCACTTCGGCCGAACCGAGCGGCCCACAACGAAATATCTTTTCCCCCATCGATTCCATCAGCGGCATCACAGCCTGGGTATCGGCATCCTGACCACCGAGCATGATGGTGAGCGTGCCCGCTTCTGCACCAACAATGCCGCCGCTCACCGGAGCATCAATCAATCGCGCGCCGGCCGCTTCAAGCGGTCCCTTGAGTGCCTGCAGCGAGTCAGGCAAAGTGGTGCTCATCATGCAGACAATCGGATGCCGACCAGCGGGAATGGCTTGGACAACGCCGTTCTCCCCCAGCAGCACATCCATGATTTGCTTATCATTGGCCAGCAGCACAACAATCGCATCCGCAACGGCACACTCGGATACATGGCTCGTAACGCTAATGCCCTCTTGCGCAAACGGTGCAAGTACGTCGGGATTGCGATCGCATACGATGAGCTCAAACCCAGCGCGCCTAGCACAACGTGCCATGGGCGCGCCCATATTTCCGACACCAATAAAGGCGACCGTCTGAAGTGATGCCATGATTATTTTCCCTATACAAGGACGTCGATCAGCCTTGCCCTACGGCTAGACGGATATGTCCTGATCAAACTGCAGATCACGTTTTTCACACAACGCACTGAAACATTGGTCCACCGCGATACATCAGGTGTGCCAGCAGCGACTTCGAGGGCTTTGTCCTGAGAGTCTGATAACGCTCGCTTTGGTTCATTCCCAGCTCCAAAATGGTTAAGCCCAGAAAAGATGGGAATACCGCTACATCTCTGATCAGGCGAATATGGAGCCATGATTGTGCTTGCTGAATTTGTAATATCAAAGATATCCTTTGCACCCTTGGTGTGCATTGATGCACAATGTAAGCATGAATAAATATCCCGAATGGAATGACATCAAGGTCTTTCTCGCCGTAGCCCGTCTCGGTACCATCTCGTTGGCCGGAGAAAGGCTTGGGATCGAACACTCGACGGTCTCACGCCGTATTGACCGGCTCGAGGCGAAGCTAGGTGTTGTGTTATTTGATAGGCGCCGCAGCGGCTACTCGTTGACGGACGCCGGCAATGCATTGATTCCTCATGCCGAAAAGATGGAAAGTGCTTTGCTCGCTGCGATCGAACAAAGTCTCGGGTCAGCGCAATTCGTTGAAGGTACAGTGCGCGTGGGAACGCCCGAGGCATTCGGTATCCACGTCCTGACGCCCAGCTTGGTGGAGCTACGTCAGAAGCACCCTGAGCTACACATAGAGCTAATGGCACAGCCGCAGTTCCCCAGCCTCGTGACGCGTGAAGTAGAAATCCTGGTCACGCTCGAGCCGCCCGAGATGGGGCGATACAAAGTCGCCAAGCTGGCACAAATTAACTATTTCCTATTTTGTTCCCCAGGCTATAGAAACTCCCGGCGCCCTATCCGCCATCTCAGCGATGTTGCGCAGCACGAGTTCGTGGATTACGTCCACGATGGATCCGTCAGCGAGCGTTATCGCGTTTTGGAAGAGCTCATCCCCAAACCCAAGAGAAGCTTCACAACCACTAGTGTGCTGGCTCAACGGGCGGCTGCAGCGGCAGACATGGGCCTGGTTTTGTTGACTCCTTATGTGGCACAAGAAGGCTCCGATCTAGTCAGCATTTTTCCAGACCGACCGCTCATGACTCGCAGTTTATGGATTGCTGCGCCCGAGGATTTGTTGAAAATCAAGCGCTATCGTGTTGTCTGGGATCATATCCGTCATGTGATAGATCAGCACCCCCACCTCTTCCATCGTTCAGGTCAGCCCTAACCGAACGCTGAAACGCTCACTCCGCCTGAAGGCACCCGGCCATTGCTCGCATCATGACTGTTGCAATCGCAAGCTTGGCCGATCCGTCATTGTGCCAAAATGCACAATAAGCGTGCGCCAGATCCATTGTTCTGCAGAAGCGCCTTGGATAGTATTAGGCCATCAACACGTCGATTCTGAATACTCAGACCATCAGTGTCCCCCTTAATCAACTATAGAACTTCAGCCAGATAATGAGAAAGATCTTTGTAGATGCAGCCGCTGCCCTCGATGGCGTAGTCGGCAACGGCCAAACTATCGCCGTGGGAGGATTCGGCCTTTGCGGTATTCCCTCAACGCTAATCGAGGGATTGCGCGCCAGCGGTGTAACCGACCTCACTTGCATCAGCAACAACGCGGGGGTGGATGATTTTGGGCTGGGACTTCTGCTTCAAACCCGCCAGATCAAGCGCATGATTGCCTCCTACGTCGGGGAAAACAAAGAGTTCGAGCGCCAGTATCTAAACGGAGAACTCGAGCTTGAGTTCAATCCGCAGGGAACACTCGCGGAACGCCTTCGTGCCGGCGGAGCGGGGATTCCCGCCTTCTTTACTCGTACAGGCGTGGGAACCGTTGTGGCGGAAAACAAAGAAACCCGCGAATTTGGGGGTGAAACCTACATTATGGAGCAGGCGCTTAAAGCTGATGTTTCTTTAGTAAAGGCGAAAAAGGCTGATACGTCAGGCAATCTGATATTCGCACGTACCGCACGTAACTTTAATCCTGAGGTGGCCATGGCGGGAAACGTCACCATTGTTGAAGTGGAAGAGTTGGTGGAATTGGGCGAGCTGGATCCGGACTCGGTACACCTGCCCGGTATTTTTGTGGATCGCATTATTGTCGTTCCAAATCCTGAAAAGCGCATCGAGCGAAAGAGCTTTCGCGCGCGTACATAATTAAAGGTCGAACATGGCTTGGACACACGAACAAATGGCTGGACGCGCCGCGCAAGAATTGCACGACGGCGATTACGTGAATTTAGGTATCGGGCTTCCCACAAAGGTGGTCCAGTATGTGCCCGAAGGGATGCAAGTCTGGCTACAATCGGAGAACGGATTAATAGGCATTGGACCTCCTCCTTATGAAGATGAAATCGATCCAGACCTGATCGATGCAGCCAAGCAAACAATCACAACGACTCCCGGTGCATCAATCTGCTCTTCAGCTATGTCCTTCGCGATGATTCGAGGCGGCCACATGGATCTGACTATTCTAGGGGCTATGCAGGTCAGTGAAGAAGGCGATCTCGCAAACTGGATGATCCCTGGAAAAATGGTCAAAGGCATGGGCGGCGCCATGGATCTAGTTGGTGGTGCGCGCCGTGTGGTTGTACTGATGGAACACAACACCCGCGATGGTGGAAACAAGCTTTTGCGGCAATGTTCCTTGCCCTTAACAGGACGGAGAGTAGTGAATCGGATCATCACCGAACTAGCCGTCATGGATATATCCCCCAATGGGCTCATCGTTCGAGAGCTCGCCCCAGGCGTAACCACGCAGGAAGTACAGGCTCGCACCGAGCCTACCCTAAATTTCGCGTGTGATGATCCTTCTTGAGAGGAGAAGCGCAGACTGCCTGCTTGTCTTGAGCAAGATGTCACCTGCCGCTGGTGGGGCTACCACCTGCGGTAGATCGCCTTGAACTAATGCTGCCTAACTCGAGCGCTGAATGTTTGGCTATTAAACCAAGCACTCTGAACATTACGATAAACGGCAAATTTAATCTCACGTTAGCAACCAAATAACCGACAAAGAGAGAAGTTAACGAAGGACAGACTTTATTTCCGTTCGACAGACTTTATTTCTAATCTTCACGGTTCACCACGCCTCAGCCCGCCCTACTCCACCGTCACACTCTTGGCCAGATTCCGCGGCTTGTCCACATCCGTTCCTCTGGCGCAAGCGGTGTGATAGGCCAGCAACTGCAGCGGTATCGTATGCAGAATCGGCGACAGCTTTCCGTAGTGCTCGGGCATGCGGATGACGTGTATGCCGTCGCTGCTGCCGATTCTGGTATCGGCGTCGGCGAACACGTATAGCTCGCCGCCGCGCGCATGGACTTCCTGCATATTGGACTTGAGCTTTTCCAGCAGTTCATCGCGCGGCGCGATGGTGACCACGGGCATGGCTTCCGTCACCAGCGCCAGCGGGCCGTGCTTGAGTTCGCCGGCGGGATAGGCCTCGGCGTGGATATAGCTGATTTCCTTGAGCTTTAAAGCGCCTTCCAGGGCGATCGGGTAATGCATGCCGCGGCCCAGGAAAAGGGCGTTTTCCTTGCTGGCAAAGCGATCCGCCCACGCCATGATCTGCGGCTCCAGCGCCAGCACGGCGCCGATGGCGACCGGCAGGTGGCGCAAGGCTTTCAGCGATTCCGCCTCTTGCTCTTCGCTGAGCTGCTTTTTGTTCTGGGCCAGGGCCAGCGTCAGCAGGAACAAGGCGGTCAACTGGGTCGTGAAGGCCTTGGTCGACGCCACGCCGATCTCCACCCCCGCGCGAGTGATGTAGGCCAGCTTGCATTCGCGCACCATGGCGCTGGTGGCCACGTTGCAGATGGTGAGGGTGTGCTCCATGCCCAGGCCGCGCGCATGCTTGAGGGCCGCCAGGGTGTCG
>LNAP01001134.1_pt1 | contig 28779 bp, 21 predicted proteins | sample 602601 | NCBI WGS metagenome assembly LNAP01 (sample SAMN02440304, study PRJNA202911) | soil metagenome | biome: Subtropical and temperate rainforests or woodlands; isolation source: soil samples (1 kg each in a 20% v/v slurry with milli Q water) were... ... | reverse complement strand
CGGGCTTCGGCCCTTCGCCCGGCGGCACCGCGCCGCGCAGGCCGATCTGCGCGACCTGCGCGCTGACCGGCGACGACAGCTCGTTCAGCCGCGTATAGAAGTACAGGAAGGCGCCGAGCAGCAGGCAGGCGCCGGCGGCAACGATCACCCACAGCGGCACGTAGCGCACCAGCGGATTGCGCCGGTCCTCGAGGCCTTTCCAGTGCGGCGCCAGCTCCTCCGCCGCGGGCGGCCGCTGCGACTTGATGCGCCGGTACAGTTCTTCCTGGATGTCGGCCAGCTTGGCGCGGCCGTCGGCCTCGATCTGGTAACGCCCGCCGAAACCGAGCGCCAGGCAGATGTACATCAGTTCGATCAGGTCGATATGCCGCGAGAAATCCGCACACAACCGGTCGAGGATGATGAAGAACTTCTCGCCGCCATACGACTCGCCGTGGAAGACCACCAGCAGCGTCTTCGCCGCCCAACCGCTCTGCTGGCCCCACGGCGTATTCATCACCGATTCGTCGAGCGTCGAGCACAGCACGTAGCGCGCCGCGGTGACCGTCTGCGCGGCAATGCCGGTGGCCTGCGCGTTGCTTTCGAACTGGCGCACCTGCGCGATCACCTGTTCGCGCAAGTGGGTTGCATCGGGCTGCGACACGCTGTTGCGCAGTTGCACCGCCAGCAGCAGCAGCGGGCTCGCCACCTGTACCAGCGCGTTCAGGCCGCCACCGAGAAAATCGCTGATCGCCGCCGGCGGTGCCGCGTCGGCACGCGGCACCGGCCCTCTCGCCGGCGCGGCGCCCGGCCGTGCGGCAGGCGTCGGTGCTACCGGTGCAGGCGCCGGGGCGGGAGGTATCGACGCTCCGCGCGGACGGACTACCGTGGCATCGCGCAGGGGATCGTCGTCATGGGGACCATTGCTGCTCATGCGCTCAACCTCTGATCGCCCACAGTTGCAGGTCGAGACCGGCGAACTCGCCACCGAAATGGAAGGCAATGCCGCCTGACGTCTTCAAGTCCCGCCACATCGGCGAATTCTTGTCGAACTCGAAATACAGATAGCCGGAGTTGTACGGAATCTGACGCGGCGCCACCGGCATCGGCGCCACCGGAATGCCAGGCAACTGCAGGTTCACCAGGTCGCGGATCTTCTCGACCGGACCGATCTTCGACTGCGCCGGCAACTGCCGGCGCAGGTCCTCGGATTTCAGGTCGGCCTTGGCCGCCAGCACGAACGCGGCGGTGTCGATCAGGCTGAGGTCCGGCACCACCGCGACCCACACGCCGAACTTGCGCTGTTGCAGCGGGATCGGGATCGCGGTCTGCTCCATCACCGCGCTGAGGCTGCTGCGCAGCGCGACGATCAGCGGTTCGAAGCTTTCATACAGCGCCTCGTGCCGATACGGCGGGAACGCCGGCGGCCGCTTGCCGGGCGCGGTGAACGTGGACAGCTCGCCAGCCATCTCCGCCAGTACCCGGTAGAAATCCTCCGGGTGCAGGATCGGCGCCGCGGCCAGGTGCGCGATCAGCGGCTGGTAGCGATTCACCACCTGCAGCAGCAGGAAGTCGGCGATCTCGGCGGCGCCGCCGCGGTCGGTCACGGCCACCCGGCTGGCCAGTGCTTCGCCACGCTGGTGCAGCAGGCCGAGCAATTCGGTGAGGAAGGTCGTCAGCCGCGGTGCGGCATGGCAACTGAGCGCCGTCGGCATGAAGGCGTCCTCGAGGATCACGCGCCGGTCGGAGCGGCACTCGACGATCCGCGCCAGCGGGATCTGCGCCAGGCCCTCCAGCGGCTGCGACTGCGGCAGCAGGCGGCTGTTGAGACCGCCCACTTCCAGCGCGGTCAAGCCGTCGACGCTGCCGGATGCATCCCGCACTTCGGTTTCGCGCACGCGGAAGCGGAACAGTTTCTCGGCCGGTGCCTCGGGCCGGCCGCTGTCCGGCTGCGCCGGCGAGCGCAACGGCAGGGTCAGGAAGACGGTCTGGTCGCGCCAGTTGCCATCGACCTCCAGCGCCAGCGGCAGCGGATCGTCGCCAGGCATCGCGAACGGCGTACCGTCGGGGAACACGCCGCGCGCGCGCTTGATGCCCAGCTTGCCGATCGCCAGCAGGTCGGTCTCCAGCTCCAGCTCGGAGAAGCCCCAGGTGTAGGGCCGCAGGCTGCCGGCGCGCAGTTCCACGAAACGCTCGAGGTAACGTTCCTGCTGCTGCAGATGCTGGGGCCGAAGGAAAAGTCCTTCGCTCCAGACGACTTTGTTGTTATCCGTCATGCGTCGCGCCTGCCCCTGTGAGATTCCCCCGGCAGCGCTGCCGGGTATTCCGGTGCCGGCGGCATGGCCGTCGACACGTCCCCTGGATCCGTTCCCCAGCCCGCGGCTGCGGCGCCCCCTGCGCCCCTAGCGATGTGACTGCTGCATTCTCCGCGCCGATTTCAGGCGAGACAACTGTTCCTCGTAGGCCCGTGCGAATTCGTCGCCGAACAACCGGCGGAAGCATTCGTCCGGATCCCGCGACAACCCGTCGAAATGCTCGCGGTACTTGTCCCAGTACTTGCCCTTGCCGGCAAACGCCGAACGCTTCGCGCCATCGGTTTCCTGCTCGAAACGATCCGGATTGAAATGCACCAGCAACGATTCGAACGCGGCGCGCACGCCGGCGAGCATCGCCATCTGGTGGCAGCGGATATCGTCGAAGGCATCCTCGAACGCGGCCGTGCCCGACATGAAGGCGCCGTTCGACGGCGCCATGATCTTCTGCAGCGCCTCATCCGGGTTCGGCGCGAATTTCAGCGGGTTGTTCTCAGAGCGCTGGATGATCGTGACCGGCAGGCGGAACGTGTTCTTGATCTCGGCGCGCGCGCGCAGCACGTCCATCACGCCGTCGACCACGACCCGGAAGATCTGGTCCACATCCGCCGGCAACGCCGTCGAGCCGGTCGTCTCGGCGAGCGGGGCCACCGGCGGCGCATACGGCGGGCGCATCGTGGCAGCAGCCGGCGGAGGGGCCGCTGGTGCGGATGACGGCGGACTGGGCGGCGACGAGAAATCGCCCATCGTCAGGTCCCAGTTTTCCGGCAGCGCATTCACGCTGGCCTGGCGCTGCCCGGTCGTCATGGGCGGGTGGAAAAAATCTTCCGTGCTGGCCGAATGGTTCCAGCTCGAGCTGGCGTTGCCGGTGGTCGCGCCGGACAGCAGACCGGATGAAGTGTCGGTCGGGCCGAGAAAGCTCAGCGGATCGAGCTCATCGGCGGAAGCCGTGCCGATCGCGCCGGGAATCAGCTCCGCGTCGAGCGGAATCCCCGCTGTCGGCGGCGGGTAGGCGGGCGCGCGCGGTGCGGGATCCAGCAGGCCGAAGTCCAGCGGATCCAGCGCCGCTGCGGCCGTGGGCTGCGGGTCCGACACACCGGGGGCGGCCAGCGCGCCTGCGGCATCCTGCAGGCGCACCTCCACTTCGAAGGTGTCGATCAGCAGCCGGTCGCCGTCTTTCAGCGCGGAGGGATCGCCCTTGATCAGCGGCGCATCGTTCAGCAGCATGCCGTTGGTGCTGCGGTCCTCGATGAAGTACATGCCGTTGAGGTAACGGATCATCGCGTGGACACGCGAGACGCCGGAGGCGCCGAGCACCCAGTCACAATCCTCGGAACGGCCGATGCTGCCGCCTGCGGCCTCGAACGCCCTGCTGCTGCGGCTGCCGAATTGGGCAGCCTGACGACCAGCAACGGCAAGGATCAGAGTCTGCGACGTCGGCACGCTTGTATTTCCCCTGCAACTGTCAATCAATCAGGACAGCGATGAATGGATCGCCCGCGCTCGTTCCAGTGAATCAGTATTCGGGTATGCGGAAAGCCGGCCTCGCTGATCGTTCGCGAGCGGCGTGCATTGCCCCGGAGTTGGTCGAACGTGCAGATGACTCCCCCATCCGCGACGGAGCATCCCACTCCCTCTCGCATCCGTGATCCGGAACCCCTGTCGCCGATGACTGCCGCGCTTGATGCTGCGCAGGTGTGGCCCATCCCGGCGCAACGGAACCTCGCGACAGATTGACTGATGAGCCAGTCGGGCGCGATCAAACTACCGTTCACAATCGTATCGCCCATCCGCGCAACGGGCAAGCCGGCCGGAACCGGGAACGGGCGAACTCAGGCTCCGCCCGCATTGAGCAGGACCATCGCCGGCTCGATGAATCCGACGCGCCGAGCCTCGAACTTCTCGGTCACCAGTGCGGCCAGCATGTTGATCCCGGCCACCACCGCACATGCAGTCAGATGGTCCGGTGGCGGCACCGGGGTTTCCTGCGAAGCCGGCGCCATGCTGCCACCGGACCATCCGGCGGCGGCAGCCAGCCACGCTCCGGTCGACTTGTAGCCGCCGGCATTGGCAAACTCGAATGCGGCACGCCGATTGCTTTCGTTCGGCTCGCGCACCCACTTCTCCGCCAGCGAGGCCCCAGCCCTGTCTTCGGGGTTCAGCGCCTGGTCGCGCGCGCACTGGCACAGCCATGCCACGGCGTAGCGCTTTGGCAACATCCGGGCAATCAGCTTCAAGGCGTCCTGTACCTGGCCGGCATCGACCAGGGCCCGAACTGCGACCGGTGCCGTCATCTCCGACCGCAGCAGGGCATTGGCCTGCTCGGACAATTCCATCTGGATCGACGCCTGCACGATTCCTGACATCTGCGTCCCCTCCCGTTCAGCCAATCATGATCAGGCCGCCGGACAACTGCGCCATGCCGTCGCCCTTGAGCGTCAACATGGGCCCCTTGACGGTCGCCATGGCACCGCCCGCCACTTCGAGCATGGCATCGGAGTGCATCTTCAGCGAGGCTCCCGCGCCAATATCCATCGTGGCGCCGGCCTTGATGCCGACTTCAACCTGGCCATCGACTTTCACGCCCATGCTGCCGCTGATCTTGATGTTGACGCCCTTGATCTCGATCGTGCCGTCGCTTTTCATGACGATGCTGGAGGCGCCGGTGACCAGTTCGATCTCGGTGCCGGCGCTGAGCTTGAATTTCTGCCCGATCGTGGTCGTGCCGTTCTGCTTGACGTCGAGCTTGTCGTCCTTGCCGACGGTCGACGTGCGGTTGCCGGTGATGTCCTCGGTCCGGTCGTTCTTGATCGTGATCTTCTCGTCGTGGTCGATCTGCACGAAGTGGTCGTTCTCCACTTCCTCGCGCATGTCCTTCTGCGCGTGCAGGAACAGCTCCTCGCTACCTTTTTTGTCCTCGAAGCGGATCTCGTTGAAATCCGCCGCGGCGCCACCCTCGTGGCTGCGGCTCTTGATGCCGCTCTGGGTCTTGTTGTCAGGCAGCGCGTACGGCGGCATGTTGTCGGCGTTGTAGACACTGCCGATGACCAGCGGCCGGTCCGGGTCGCCCTCGAGGAAACTGATCACCACTTCCTGGCCGACCCGGGGGATGTGCACCGCACCCCAGTTCTTTCCGGCCCATGACGAGGCCACCCTGACCGGGCAGGAAATGTGCGCGTTCTTCTTGTCCGGCTTGTTCCAGTGGAACGTCACCTGGATGCGCCCGTACTTGTCCACCGCGATGTCTTCGGCCTTCTCGCTGCCGGCCACCACGGCCGTCTGCAGGCCCACGATCATCGGCTTCACCGCGGTCGGCATGGTGCGGAACGGCTGCCGGCTCCGGATCACCGAAAAGTTGCAGAAGAACAACTCGCCGCTCTGCTGCCCGGACGTACGCGCGGCATTCTCGATGTGCACGGTCGAGCCGGTGACCAGGTACTCCTGGTTCAGTTCGGCGCGCGGGAATTTCGTCAGCTTGAACAACGCTCCGGTCAGCAGGCCGGGAGCATTGGTCGAACCCGAGCCCTGCGACTGGGACACGTTGATCGCCTCGAGGCGAACCTGCGCGTAGTGCTTGCCGGCGTCGCCGGTCTCGTGATCCCCGGGGAAATCAAACGACTCGAGTCCGGGCACCGGATGGTTGTCGTCGGCATTGCTGATCGCCTCGGTCCCCAGCAGCGAGGTCTTCGGCTTCAGCGGGTCGTAGTCGGTCAGCGAATATTTGGTCGTCTGCACCGAACGCGCCGACGAGAAATCGGTGATCGCGACTTCCAGCGCCGCGCGGCTGTCCGTCGACTGCGGCCGGTACGGAAGTTCCTCATACCCCCCGGTGGTGGCGTGCGCGCCCAACGAATCCGCCAGCACCATGGTGTGCACGCCGTCGGTGTGCTGGAAGAAATAATAGATGCCTTCCTGCTCCATCAGGCGACTGATGAAGTTGAAGTAATCCTCGCGATACTGCACGCAGTATTCGCGCGGCGAATAGTTTCCGCTGAGGCTCAGCTTGACGTCGCCATAGCCGATTTCCGACAGCACGGCCTTGACGATGTCGGGCACCGACATCTTGAGGTAGATGCGGCAATCCACCTTGTGCAGCAGCAGCCATGCCTTGGGCACCAGCGTCACCGCATACTCGGCGTAGCGCTCTTCCTTGTAACTTTCGAACCCGGTCTGGGAAATTTCCGAGACCATGCCGTTGAAGTGGCGCTTGTAGCCATCCGACTCGAACGTCACCGTCATCGAACTGCCGAGCAGGGGAAGCAGCTTGACTTCGCTGTCCTTGCTGAGCAGCTTCAACTGGTAGGAAAAAAGCTTCCCCAGCTGCTCGCTGCCCGACAGGCTCGCAGGCAACAATTTTTCACCGAGGTCTGACTTCAGTGTCATCCGATGCGTCATATCCGATCTCCCCCAGCGAGCCCGCGAAAGCGCTCATGCAATCCCGTCTGTTTATCATATTCGCGCCTTGCGCGGGAGGCCCTTCGAAGCGCAGTACCTGCTGCCATAGCAGCGCCCCCTTCCCCAATACTGGCAAGCCCATCACTGCCATGGCCTCGGCGCGCCCGCCGCACCGCACGGCCCGGGCTCCGGCGCGCCTCCATGCCTATCCGCATCCGGGCAGACTCTTGCGCGCCAGCACCACCCAGCCAGCCACCGGCTTGCCCACTTCCTTGCGCAGTGCCGACGCGGCAATGCTCACCTCCACGAAACCGGCCGCATCCAGCACGCGTTCGACATAGCGGCGCGCATGCCGATAGCGGCCACTGGAAGACAGCTCGGAACGATCCTCGTCGGCAGCCATCGCCTCCAGCGTGAAGGCCACCCGACCGCCAGCCCGCAGTGCCGCGTGGGTCGCCGCAAGCACCTCCACCAGGTCGCCGAAGTAGACCAGCGTATCGGCGGACAACACGACGTCCCAGGTTTCCGGGTGATCCTGCAGATACGCGGTCAGCTCGGCCGCCACGAGATCGTCGTAGCCGCCGCGCAGGCGGGCCTTTTCGAGCATGCCGCCGGACAGGTCCACTCCGTCCAGCCGGCGCGCATGCGGCCTGATCAGTGGACCGCACAGGCCGGTGCCGCAACCGGCGTCGAGCACATCAAGCGCGCCTTCGGCCACCCCAAGCACGCCGATCAGTGCGTCGACCAGGACCTGCGGCGCCCGATAGTCCAGGTTCTTCAGCAACTGCTCGTCGAAGCTTTCGGCGAACCGGTCGAACACCTCGCGCACATAAGCGTCGTCCGCCCGCGGCGGCGCCGCTTCGCCGCCGCAAGCGGCGAGCATGTGCCGTGGCACGGGATTGTCCGGCTCGCGGCCTAGCCAGTCACGATAGGCCCCGACCGCCTCGTCCTGCCGGCCCAGCATGTAAAGGGTGACACCGAGCGCGTCGAGGGCGCGCACATTGCTGCCGTCGCAGCGGACCGCGTTCCTGAAACAGGCCACGGCGTGCTCCAGATCCCCGATTTCGTTCACATGCCTGCGCAGGTACATGCCCATCAGGTAATGGGCGAGACTGAGTTGTGGCGCCCGTTCAAGCAGCTCGGCATAGGCCTGGAACGCATCCTGGAAGCGCTGCTGCGCCTCCAGCACCAGCGCCAGATTGCTCAGCGCATCGAAATGTTGCCCGTTGCACGCCAACGCCCGGCGATAGCAGGCCTCGGCCTCGGCGAGTCCGCCGGTTTCCTTGTGGATGTTGCCGAGATTATTGTGCGCGTCGGCATGTAACGGGACGGCCCGCAAAGCCATCCGGATCAGCCGGATGCCTTCGTCGCTGCGCCCGCGCCGATGGCACAGCACGCCGAGAAAATGCAGCGCATCGGGCTGCCCGGCCTGCATCTGCAGCGCCTTGCGGTAGAGCGCCTCCGCTGCATCCAGTTGTCCGGCCTGATGCACCTCGACCGCCTGGCGCAGCATGGCGACCACGCCATGATCGACATCCGTCGCATGGCGCCTGTGCCTGGCCCTGCTGGCCGACGCCCGCCTCACCCCGGCATCCGCAGGTCATTCATGATCGGCCTTCCAACTGCCCTCATTGCCATCCTCCTTGCCGCCGGGATCGGTGTCGCGCGAAGTCGTCCCATGCCATACGGCTGGCGCGCACGCCGCCACTCAACTGATCAGCACCGTGGGACAACCCAGCACGATGCTTCCGCCATGCGCCGTCAAATCGCCCATGCGCGCCGCGGGCATCTTGTTGATGAGCACCTTGAACGAGCCCATCGCGATGACATCGGGCGGCCCCACGCAAGTTGCCATGTCGCCGACCCGCGCAGCCGGCAAACCGCCGATCAGTACGGTAACCGCGCCCGGCGGAAGGATCGGACCACCCACGTGCGGCACCACGCCCGTCACCATCGGGCAGACATGCATGTCGGTGATTCTCGCTGCCGGGGGCATATGGGATCTCCTGCTGTGGATGGATCTGCAACAACGGTTCGATGGTCTATTCAATGATCTGCGACCAGGCAGGCTACCTCGCCAGTCACGGCATCTCCACCTGACGCCGGAATCACTTCAGCTCAGCCCGATCTGCTTCATCGCCTTGCTCTTGATTCCCGCGAAGAAGCCCTTCTTGGTGTGCGTTCCCTTGTCGCTGCCCAGCCCCTCCAACTGCAATCGCGAACTGCTGATGTTCTTGGTGGCGATCTTCAGCATGGGATCCATCTGTTTCTTCTTCATCAACTCGACTTTGTCCATCCAGCCCGGCAAACCGATGTCGGCGATGAACATGTTGGCCACCGCCGACGTATCGGCACACGTCAGCAGGTAGCAGCCAAGGATCGGGCACTCGTTGAACACCGTGAGGTTCAGCGTACTGGGTGCTGCCAGCCGCTTGTTGCCGGCACGCATGTCCTTGATGTCCAGACCCAATCCGTAGAGTAGAAGGCCCAGGCTGGCCAGTGAATTGGCAACCCCGATACCCGCCGTGGTGGCCGTGCCGAAATCCGCGAACAGTCCGCCGATCTTGGCGCCGGTGGCAAGCGATTGCTGCCCCAGTTGCACGGAGTGCCTGGCGAGGTCGCGTTTGATGATGATCTGGATCGCCTCGGCCGCCGCGCTGGGATCACCCAGGCGGAAACCGGCCTTGTAGTCGTCGCTCTTGTACAGGTGATAGCCGTCCTCGGCCACGGCCTTGCCGGCCTTGACCAGCTTCACGCCGCTGGTCACCACTCCAAGGATCGGGGTGATCTCGTGCACCAGGTTCGCCAGCACCTCGCCAGTGATCGCCGCGATCACCTCGTGGATGTTGTCCACGTCGGCACATTCGACGATGAAATCCTGCACCGCCTCCTTCATGCCCGGCAAGCTTGCCACGGTGCTGGCGGCCTTGCCGCCCTTTCCCAGCTTGTTGCCCGACGAGACGATCTTCTTGCCCGTGGACAACACCTGCTTGGCCGTGGACAGCTGGCTGCTGGTGCCGAACTTCAGCTTGGTGCCGCCGAACATGTTGACGACCAGTTGCTGGCGTGCGCGCGCCAACTCGCCCATGGCCTTGAACTCGCCCATGCTTAGTGGCTTGGATGGCATAGCCTGTCTCCCCCTGATGTCTGTGCCCTGACTACCGCATGGATAAACCGGAACGGCTCGGAAATGCCGGTCACCCAGACCGGGCAATGAACCGGAAAACTGATGCCGCTGCCCCGCCGTTCTGCTCACGCATGCAACGGGAATTGATCCGGCCACAAGCGCCGGAGCTGGTTGCTGTAGCGGCCAGCACCCACGCCGATCATGTATTGGGTAGGCGACTCCTCCACCAGCAAACCCTTCAGGGCCATGGAATGGCGCAGCGGTGCACTGGCAGAGACCACACCGAAGAAGGTCGAGAAGCGCGACTGTGCCGTCAGCGCCATCTCGCCGGAACCCATGCTTTCGAAGATGCAGTCATAGACATCCGGGAAAGCCGCCGCAAAGCATGCCCGATGGTGTTCGTTGACCCAGTAACTCTCTTTGCCGCCACGCGTGTAGGTGTCCATCTTCGAGTGCTTGGCGAAATCACGCCTGCGCAGACTGGTGGTGCCACCCATCAGACGTCCCATCACGCCCTTGGTCTCGTAGGACTTGTGCTCGGAAAGAGTCAGGACCAGCCGCGCATAGGCAATGCACATGTCCTGTGCCGTGCTGAGGTGGCCATAGGGTGTCGCATTGATCGGTGAGCCCCAGTTGCGCAGCAGGCCGCAGGCGAGATTTCGCGTGATGTAGGCCGCATCCGCCGGCGTCTTCACCATCACCTGCGCGTTGTGCACGCCTGGCATCGGCAGGAAGATCGCCGTGGTCGCCGGAGCGCGAACGCGGCTCCAGTCCTGTGGATTGAAAGTACTGCGCATCTCGTGCATGGCCAGAATGCCCACGTAGCGCTCCACGTTGGACTGCAGCACCTGGGTGTCCACCATCTCCTTGCCGGCATCCGCGCCCGCCACCGGGTCAACGGCGAAAATGTTGCAGCTGATTTCGTCACTGAAGACCTCGTACATCAGGTTGGCGATGCGCATGCAGGTCACCGCACCACGGCTCCAGCCGACCATGTTGACCCGGTCGATGGGCATTCCTTTCCCGAACTTCAGATCCTGAATCAGGTTGACCGTGCGCAGCACATTCTCGTCCCAACCTTGCCCGCTGATCACGCCCCGGAGTTTGGCCGCCACCTTGGGACCACCGGTGTTGCCGACCGCATGATCGGCAAAGGACGGTCCTTTGATCGTCTTGCCCAACGACAGGTTCTGCTTCTGATTGCCGGTCATCGGGTTGATCTGCTGCGGCTGCGCCACCCCGTTGCCGCTGTGGCCCGGTCCCTCGTTGATCATGTAATCGCCGCGCGTCACCGCCGCGCCGGCCAACTGCGCCTCGGCGCCATCGGTATGGTTGTGAAACCAGGCCACCAGTTCGTCGGACGAGGAGCCCTTGATCCGGTTGAAGCCGGTTCCGTGACAGTAGACGGTGAACGTACTCACGCTTGGCTCTCCTCGGCTCGCCTGTCGCCACAATGAGCATCAGGACTATTAGAATCGGGTCGGGATCTGACAAACCGGTCGTCCAGCCAAAACACCAGTCAAACCAGACAATCAGCTGACCTCGACGCGATTGTTGTTACCTCCAGCCTTCCTTTTCACGGGAATATCTTTTCCGGCTGACCGAGTACCGCGGATTCCATCGTGAAATTCTGATCCGGGCCGCCGCCGAACTTGTCCTGCACCACGATCTCCACCTCCACAGCCGACTGGCAATAAAAGGCCCAATTGTTGGTGGCATCACGTACACCGAATACGAAAGCGCCTGTCTTCGGCTTCAATTTCATCCTTGCGACTTCGAACTTTCCAAGCGCCTGATTGACCGCCATCGTGCCAATGAAGCGTCGCTTCGCAGCAACAAGATTGGTGCTGCTCACTTTGCCGGCATAGTCGGATTTACGTGCAGTTCCCGACAAGCCGACTACGGCCGGAAGCATCGCGTTAATGGCGCCGGTCGCGACGGAATCAGCTCGTGCCTCGGAAAAGTCATGAGTTTCCTGTGGTGAAATCGCGCCGTTGGATAGGAACTTGGTCAGAACCGTCTCTTGGTGCTGATAAGCAGCGTTGTATTTCGCGCTGGCGTTCGCATGGGTGATGGTTGGATTGGCCGCCGTACCATGAACCTGCACAGTGCAACCACTGAGCATTGAGGTCATGAAGATGCTTGGCCCCGCACCGCCTGCAGGAATGGTCATTTCGGTCGCCGCGTTCTGACACCACGGAAGAAAGTAGAGTGGAAGACTTCCAACTTGCGCCGTCGTATAGACGTCCACACAAACCAGCGTCCGCGTGCCTGCCACTGTGCCCACAGTAAAATGCAAGGTGTAAGTTGCTGGAAGCAGCGTCTGGCGCGTGTCCACTGCGACAGCAGGTGACAACACGCCGAGATGCTCTTGAACGAGCACAACATAACTTGCAGCTAGTGCCTTGGCAGCAGCTTTGGACTGGAAATCTGCAGCAGATGGCATGGTGCGTCCGGTTACTTGGAGTTAAAGAGGCGGCATCAGGGAAGCGGAGAGTTCGATATCCAAAAGTTTCCAAACTTAAAACCCGTAGCTGAACTCACCGTCCGTCACCCCGACTTGCACCCGTGCGATCGCATCGCCCTCCATCATCTTGGTCAGGAACGCGCGCGAGATGTCGGGCAGCATCGAGTTGGTGAGGATCGCGTCGATCATGCGCCCGCCTGATTCGGTCTCGGTGCAACGTTCGACCACCAGCTTCACCACGTCCTCGTCGTACTCGAACGGGATCTTGTAGCGGGCTTCCACGCGCTTCTTGATGCGATTGATCTGCAACCTGACGATCTTGCCCAGCATTTCCGGACTGAGCGGGTAGTACGGGATCGTCACCAGCCGACCCAGCAGCGCCGGCGGGAAGATCTTCAGCAGCGGCTCGCGCAGGGCCTTGGCCATGCCCTCGTGATCGGGCATCAGGTCCGGGTCCTTGCACAGGCCGGCGATCATGTCGGTACCGGCATTGGTGGTGAGCAGGATCAGGCAATTCTTGAAGTCAATCGAGCGGCCTTCGCCGTCTTCCATCACGCCCTTGTCGAATACCTGGAAGAATATCTCGTGGACGTCCGGATGGGCCTTCTCCACTTCATCCAGCAGCACCACCGAGTACGGCTTGCGGCGCACCGCTTCGGTGAGCACGCCGCCTTCGCCATAACCGATGTAACCGGGAGGCGCGCCCTTCAGGGTGGAGACGGTGTGCGCCTCCTGGAACTCGCTCATGTTGATGGTGATGATGTTCTGCTCGCCGCCGTACAGCGCCTCGGCCAGTGCCAGCGCGGTCTCCGTCTTGCCGACGCCGGAGGTGCCGGCGAGCATGAACACGCCGATCGGCTTGTTAGGATCGACCAGGCCGGCGCGCGAGGTCTGGATGCGCTTGGCGATCATCTCCATCGCGTGGTCCTGGCCGATGACGCGCTGTCCCATCAGCGCGGCCAGGTTCATCACGGTCTCGACCTCGCTCTTGACCATGCGTCCGACCGGGATACCGGTCCAGTCCGACACCACCGAACCCACCGCCTGCTGGTCCACCGACGCCAGGATCAGCGGGTGCTCGCCCTGCAGCTCGGCCAGTTGCGCCTGCAACCCCTTCAGCTCCTCCAGCGCCGCGGCACGTTCGCTGCCATCCAATGCAGCGATACCTTCCGCAGCGACCACCTCGTTGGCGGATTCCTCCAGCGAGCTGCCGGTGCCTTCGACTGGCGCGTTGGTGCCGCGCAGGCGAGCGCGAATATCAAGAATCTTCTCGACCAGATCTTTCTCGGTAATCCAGTTCGCCTCCAGCGTTTCCAGACGTGCCTTCTGCACCGCCAGCTTTTCGCTGGCGGCTTCCTCACGTGCAGTCACCTCGACGCCGACGTTCTTCTCGCGACCGATGATGCCGAGTTCGGTTTCCAGCGCCTGGATGCGCTTGCGGGTGTCGTCCACCTCCGCCGGCACGGCATACTGGCTGATCGCGACACGGGCGCAGGCGGTATCGAGCAGGCTCACCGCCTTGTCCGGCAGCTGCCGCGCGGGAATGTAGCGATGCGACAGTTTGACCGCGGCTTCCAGCGCTTCGTCGAGAATCTGCACCTTGTGGTGCTTCTCCATCACGCTGGCGACGCCGCGCATCATCAGGATCGCCTTCTCCTCGCTGGGTTCGTCGATCTGCACGGTCTGGAAGCGACGGGTCAGCGCCGGGTCCTTTTCGATGTGCTTCTTGTATTCGGCCCAGGTGGTGGCGCCGATGGTGCGCAGGTTGCCGCGCGCCAGCGCCGGTTTGAGCAGGTTCGCCGCATCGCCGGTGCCGGCCGCGCCACCGGCGCCGACCAGGGTATGCGCCTCGTCGATGAACAGGATGATCGGCCTGGTCGACGACTGCACCTCCTCGATCACCTGCTTCAGGCGGTTCTCGAACTCGCCCTTCATGCTGGCACCGGCCTGCAGCAGGCCCACGTCGAGCACGCGCAGTTGCACGTCCTTCAGCGGCGGCGGCACGTCGCCGATGGCGATGCGCATGGCGAAACCCTCGATCACGGCGGTCTTGCCCACGCCGGCTTCGCCGACCAGCATCGGGTTGTTCTGGCGCCGGCGCATCAGGATGTCGACCAGCTGGCGGATCTCGTCGTCGCGGCCGACGATCGGGTCCATCTTGCCGCTGCGCGCCTGCTCGGTGAGGTCGATGGTGAACTGCGCCAATGCCTCCTGCTTGCCCATCTGCGCCGGCGACATCGCGCCGCTGGCCTCGCCCGGCGCGCTGCCGCCGCCCACGCGGAAGCCGTCGTTCGCATGCTGCCCGTCTTCCGGCGAACCGGCGACCACCTCGGCGAATTTCTCCACCAGCGCCTCGGGCTTGATCTTGTCGAACTCGGCCGAGATGTGCAGCAGTGCATTGCGCAGGTTGCGCGTGCGCATGCAGCCGACGAGCAGGTAGCCGGTGCGCACCTGCGCCTCGCCGAACATCAGGGTGGCGAACACCCAGCCGCGCTCGACCGCTTCCTCGACGTCGCTGGAAAGGTCGGAGATCGACGAGGAACCGCGCGGCAGCCGGTCCAGCGCATCAGTGATGTCGCGCGCCAGGTTCGACGGGTTCAGGTTGAACTGCTTGACGATGCGATGCAGGTCGGAGTCCTGCAGTTGCAGGATCTGGTGGATCCAGTGGACCAGTTCCACGTACGGATTGCCGCGCAGCTTGCAGAATACGGTAGCGCTTTCGATGCCCCGGAAAGCCAGCTTGTTGAGCTTTCCAAACAGGGCGCCGCGACTGATCTCGGCCATGGTCTTCGATCCTTATGCAGTAGTTGTCGATCCAGCTGTCTTTTGTTGCAAAGTCATTCCAAAATCCGGGGCCGCGCGCCCCCGCTGCCGCGCTCCTAGCCGACCGGCTTCAGCACCACGTCGTCGGCATCGCCATCGCACTGCGGCTGGCCCATCCACGTGCTCAGACCCATGCGGCCGCTCTGGCCCAGGCGGGTCGTGGGCACATCGGCTTTCTTCAGCACCAACTGCACGTCCCAGGCTTTCTCCTCGCCCACATAGGTCTTGACTGCGGCGATCAGCTGTTTGAGCGCCTCGCCACCGGGCAGGAAATTGTTGAACTCGGCCCGGCTCAGCGGCCCCAGCCGCAGGCGGAAACGCTGCTGGCTGCCCCAGACGTACTCGCCGGCAACCGCCGTGAGCCCCAGTGCCGCCACCTCGCCCGATCCGCCGAGCCGGAGATGGGAGGACGCGGGCAGCCGCATCCACTCGGCCACGAATTCGACGATGCCCACCGGAATCCGGAAAAATCGTTCGAGCAGCCCGCGCAGCCCCTCGGCATTGCGGGTCTGCTGCAGCAGGCGGCCGGCAAAGAAACGCTTGAACTGGTCGGGCAGCGCATCGCGGCCGTCGAGGCCCGGCGTGGCCAAACCCACCAGCGCGCCCATGTACAGGCGAAAATGATCCTCGGCCGGGCGGTCCAGTTCCACGGTGGGCTGCGAGTCGGCCCAGGCCCGGTAGAACAGGCTCATCATGCGGTGATGGAAGATGTTCGCGAACGCGGTGAAGGTGGTGTCCTTGGCGTTCAGTTCGCGATCCATCGCATATTCGGTAAGGTGCAGCGGCAGCGGCGCATTCGGCCCGAACAGGCCGAAGAACAGGCCATGCAGGCGCGCCGGCCTGCCGGTACCGCCGGGCTGGTAGCGGTCGACCGTTTTCGGGGCGAACGCCAGCGACGGCGTCTGGCACAACCGCACGAAATCATCCGCGGCCTTGGCCGAATGGCCCAGCCGCGGACGTTCGGAATACGCGCACTCCAGCCGACGGGCCGCTTCGAAGAACTCGAAGGCCTCGGGGTGGTCGCGCAGCGCGATCTCCAGCGCTACAGCGTCTGCCGTGTTCCCAGCCTGGCGGGCCATCGGGCAACCTCGTTGCGTTCCAGTGTGCGCAGAACGGTTTCGGTGAAAGAGTTGATGGATACGTAACGCGCAAAGAACTGCTGCATCACCGCGCCGAGCAGGAAGGCGCCGGTGCCTTCGAATGCGCCGTCGTCGCAGGTCAGGGTGATTTCCAGGCCGCGGCCGAAGGTGATCGGGCCGGGTACCGGGACGCGCCGCACGATGGGCTGCGAACTGACCGCCTTGACGCCTTCGACCTGGCGCAATGCGCTGGAGTCGAACTCGTCGCAGTACAGCGTCAGCATCTCGCGCAGCGCCGCGGCGCCTTCGCCCGCGTTGTTCTCCAGCAGCGATACGTAGTTCAGCTGCAGGTGGCTGAGCAGCCGCCACGCGGTCTCGCCGGTGGCCACCGATGCACGCGGCTTGGTCGGGCCGGCGACGCAGCGTATCGACTCCACCGGTGCGCCGGTTTCGAGGGTGAAGTCGGTCTTCGACTTGCCCACCGGCATCTGCAGCGGCAGGTCCCGATTGGTGCACATCAGCATCATGCCGATCTGGCGCAACTGGGTGGAGTAAGGCGCCTCGCTGGAGTCGACCAGGGAGATGAACATCTCGTTGCCGATGTAGCTGGACCGCGCGCCCTGCCGCTTTTGCCGCGACGAGATCAGGCGCGGCTCGCGACGAATCGTGTAGTAGGCCGAATGCTGGCTGTGCCAGGTGCGCTCGTCGCAGCCGTAGAACGGCAGGAAGCGCTGCTCCGGCTCCTGCTTGTCGCCGAAGCCCTCCACGTTGCCGATGCTGTGGACCTCGAAGTCCATCGGCCGGGTGCGGTCGGCGAGGATGTGGTATTCCGTCTTGCCCTGCTGCAGGTGGATGCGGTCGGCACGCCGCGGGAACAGGTTGATCGCCGGCGTGCAGAACAGCCGGAAGTTGTTCACGTCGACTGCGTTGTGCAGGCTGGCCACGCTGCGGTCGAACAGCACCACGATCTCGAACTCGTTGCCCTTTGAACGTGCCAGCACGGATTTCAGGCCGCTGAATTCGGCAAACAGGAAGCGCTCGGGGCAGGCGAAGTATTCCTGCAGCAGCCGGTAGCCGCTGAACGAACGTCCGCTATAGGGAATCAGCGCCTCGTTCTCCTCGAAACCCTTGCGATGGATGCTCGAGGCATCGAAATGCCGGCTGATCTCGCCGCTGGCGCCCTGCGTGCGCACGATGAAGCCCGTGGCGTTGCCCAGCAGTTGCTCGTACAGGCGCTTGGGAAGCTCGTCCGCACCGGCGATGAACACCGGGAGGTCGTCCAGCGCCAGCATGTTCGCCTGCGCCCCGGCGGTCACCCGGAACTTCAACCGCAGGCCGGCGCGCACGGGCTTGCCCGCCGGCAAGGTCACGCCTGCGGCCGCTATCGCAGCGGGTGTTTCAAGGTACTTCGCGTCGGTGAGCTCCAGCGGCCACAGCGTGACGTCGTGGGCCGTGCGGTATTCGCAGGCCGTGCGGTCGTCCTTGCCGATCAGGCTGCGCAACGCCGTATGGCGCTCCACGACGTGGCCGGCCAGCAGACCGCTTTCCTTCAGGTCCGGCTGCATCTGCACCACCGCCATCGAAGGCACCGGCGCGAGGTAATGGGGGTAGATCATCTCCAGCAGGTGCTGGGTGAACACCGGGAACTGCGCATCCAGCTTGAGCTGCACGCGGGCCGCGAGGAAGGCAAACCCCTCCAGCAGCCGCTCCACGTAGGGGTCGGCACACTCGAAGCCTTCCAGCCCGAGTCGTCCGGCAATCTTCGGGTACTCGCGTGCAAACTCGCCGCCCATCTCGCGGACGTGTTGCAGCTCCCGGTTGTAGTAGCGCAGCAGGCGTGGGTCCATGGACGATCAGCCGAAGCCCTCCGAAACCTTGAAGCTGCCGGTCTCCAGATCGACCTCGGTCTTCAGATAGAGATTCAACGGAATCGGCTGGGCCCACATTTCCGACTCGATGTTGAACATCAGCGCCTGCCGATCCATCCGCGCGGATTTCGCGATTGCCGTGACCCGCAGCGTATTGGCGGTAAGTCGCGGTTCAAAAGCGAGAATGGCATCCCTGACCTGCCGCTGCAGGATGTCCGAATTGATACCCGACAAGGCCACCCCGGTGAGGTCGGGAATGCCGAAATTGAGTACCGAGCAGGAGACTTCCGGATAATCGCCCAGATCGGTGTCCACGCTCAGATTCACGCAATTCAACAGCCACGAAATGTCGCGCGTGACGCAATCGCGCAATCGCGTCGCCGAGATCACGCGCTTCTCGCGGCTCTCCTCGAGCTTGCCCGGCTCGTCGTCGGTGAGTCGATCGAGCAGCGAAGGCTGAAGTCTTTCCTGGGTGGTCAATTCAGCCATGGCACGCTCACGCTCCGGTCAGTGGGTGTCGAACGTGATCAGCCTGGCATCGAGCAACGCGTAGTCGTCCGCGTCGGTCGCCAGCATCCGTTGACCAAGGCCCACCTGAAGATCCGCCCCGGCGTCGATCCATTCCGTCTTGCGCGCCAGTACGAGGTCGTTGTCGTCGGCACGCTCGGAGCCGGGATAGCGCCCGGGAATGAACCCGATCGCCTTGCCGCCGTTGGTCCACGTCACTTCCGCGGGTACCCAGATCTTGTCGCGCAGATCGGTCGGCGCCTCGAATTTCAGTTCCCGCAGACGCGAGAACGGTACCCAGGAGTAGCCGCCGTTGACGACGATTTCCAGACACGGACCCAGCCGGGGGTCGGCATCCGCGATCCACTCGAATGGCGTGCCGTCGATGCTTCCGCTCACGGCAGGAGCCTGCTCGAAAGCCTGCCCGCGCAGGTCGGCGGCCTGTTCATGGCGCCCCTCCGCGGTCAGCTTGAGCGCCTGCAGCAACAGCGCCAACCATTGCTCCGGTTCGCCGATGACCACCGGCAGGCGCTTCCCCGCAAAGACGTCGGCGCGTACCTGCTCGCCCTTCAACGCCTCGGTATAGGCACCGACCAGCATGGCATTGAGAGGCTCCAGTTCGCCGCTGACGTTCAACTGGTTCTGTGCCCGCTCCCACTGTCCAAGCAGAGCCAGCAACTGGAATAAAAAAACCCGACGCTTGGCATCCGCCGGGTTGTTGCGCACTTCGGCTGCAAGCAGCTGCAGCGCCTCGTCTGGTCGGCCTTCTTTGAGTTTGCTCTCGGGTGTCATTTCATCTCTCGGAGGCCAACCATGGGGCATGTCGTCGACATGCCCGGTACGGGGGAATGCCTGGACCAAGGTGACCTCTGGACAAGCAGTCAGACACGCAACGCCACGCCGGGTCGAACCCGTGCGTGATGTTCGCTGCAGAACCCACTTGCGCAGAGATCCCCTGAAGCCAGGCCTCAATCGGATACAGCGAGGCTCCGGATCAGCTGGCCTTGACTTCCTCGACGCTGTAGCCAACGGTGCCCGCCGAAGCCACGGCACCCTTGTCGTCCTGCTTGAAGTATTCGATGTCGAACTTCGCGAAGCTGAGCGACACGTTCTCGGTGAGCATGTCTTCACCGCCGGAGCCGCCCGTGGAATAGCTGGTGACCATCGCGCTGGTGAGCTTGATGGTGAAGTAATCTTCCTGCTTGCCACCGGCTTTCGAAATGAACAAGGTCACGGTGGTGATATGCGCACCGGTCACGAGTGCCTTGATGAAGGCCGTGGAGCTCTTGTCGAGGTACTTGGTGAAGCTGATGTCCTGCACGTTCGCCTTGCCGGCGCCGCCGCCGGTGCCGTGGCCAAACGAACCGCTCTGCGACAGGCCCCACGACCAGGCCAGAAGCTGGATCTGATCCTTGTGCTTTTCATGCTTGGACTCGCCAGTGAAGGTGACACTGCCGCCTTCCAGTTTCAGGTGCATGTCTAATGCCATGAGAATTCTCCTTGTCTATTGGGATCAGTTGAGCCGGACGGCCCGCATGTCTCGCGGACCTGCCAGGCAATAACGGGTGTTGCAACCTACTTTGAAACCAAGAACATCCGGACCGGATCAGCTCTTGGCAGCCGACGGCAAACGAGACACGAGCCTCAAGGAAACAGTCAAACCTTCCAGCTGATAATGCGGCTTGAGGAAAAACTTCGACGTGTAATACCCCGGTGCCCCTTCCACCTCTTCCACCACCACTTCCGCCGCGGACAGCGGCTTGCGTGCCTTGGTCTCCTCGCTGGAGTTGGCCGGGTCGCCGTCGACGTACTGATTGATCCACGACGCCAGCCAGCGCTCCATCGCATCACGGTCCTTGAACGAACCGATCTTGTCGCGCACGATGCACTTCAGGTAATGCGCGAAACGGCAGCACGCAAACATGTACGGCAGACGCGCACCGAGGGCTGCGTTGGCGGTGGCGTCCGGATCGTCGTATTCCTCCGGCTTGGCCAGCGACTGCGCGCTGATGAAGGCCGCCATGTCCGAGTTCTTGCGGTGCACCAGCGGCATCATGCCCATCTTGTCCAACTCGGCCGAGCGCCGGTCGGTGATCGCGATCTCGGTGGGGCACTTCATGTCCACGCCGCCATCGTCGGTCGGGAAGGTGTGCGCCGGCAGGCCTTCCACCGCGCCGCCGGACTCGATGCCGCGAATCCGTGAGCACCAGCCGTACATCTTGAACGAGCGGTTGATGTTCACCGCCATCGCGTAAGCGGCGTTCTGCCAGGTGTACTTGGACGAATCCGCACCGGCGGTGTCTTCCTCGAAATTGAACTCCTCCACCGGATCCGTCGCTGCACCGTAAGGCAACCGGGCCAGCGTGCGCGGCATGGTCAGGCCGATGTACTTGGCATCGTCCGACTCGCGCAGCGAACGCCAGGCGGCGTAGTCCGGCGTGGAGAACACCTTGGCCAGGTCGCGCGGGTTGGCCAGCTCGTTCCAGCTGTCCATGCCCATCAGGGTGGAGCCCGCAGCCGAGATGAACGGCGCATGCGCGGCAGCCGCGACCTGCGCGATGCCGGTAAGCAGCTCGACGTCGGGCGGGCTGTGGTCGAAGTAGTAGTCGCCGACCAGGCAGCCGTAGGGTTCGCCGCCCAACTGGCCGTATTCCTCTTCGTACAGCTTCTTGAAGATCGGGCTCTGATCCCAGGCCGTGCCCTTGTAGCGCTTCAGGGTCTTGGCCAGCTCCTTCTTGGAGATGTTCATCACGCGGATCTTCAGCTGCTGATCCGTCTCGGTGTTGTTGACCAGGTGATGCAGGCCGCGCCATGCGCTTTCCAGCTTCTGGAAGTCGGCGTGGTGCATGATCAGGTTGATCTGCTCGCTGAGCTTGCGATCGATCTCCGCGATGTAGGCATTGATGGTCTGCGCGACGTCATCGGAAACGATGTCGGACTTGTTCAGTACCTGCTCGGCCAGCGTGCGGACCGCCGACTCCACCTCTTCCTTCGCGCGGTCGCTCTTGGGCTTGAATTCCTTGCTCAGCAGTGCGGCAAAATCGCCGGCATCCAGAGTCTGTACGGCACCGCCCTGTTCGGCGAGTTTTTCGGTTGCCATGCTTGCTTACTCCCCGTCTTTGTTGGTGTCGTCGGCGGGCTTGGGCGCCGATACCAGGGACTGCAACAGTGCCGGGTCCTTCAGCGCCTGCGCGATCAGATTCTCGGCGCCCGCCTTGCCGTCCATGTAGGTGTCGAGATTGGCGAGCTGGGTACGTGCCTCGAGCAGCTTGGCCACCGCCCCCACCTTCCTGGCCACCGCAGTCGGCGAAAAGTCGTCCATGCTTTCAAACGTGATGTCCACGGCGAGATTGCCCTCACCCGTCAGGGTGTTCGGCACCGCGAAGGTGACCCTGGGCTTCATCGACTGCAGGCGGCTGTCGAAATTGTCGACGTCGATCTCGAGCGCCTTGCGCTCCTCGACCGACGGCAGTTCGCCGGCATTGGCGCCGGAGAGGTCCGACATCACACCCATCACGAAAGGCACCTGGACCTTTTTCTGTGCGCCATAAACCTCGACGTCGTATTCGATCTGCACGCGCGGCGCACGGTTGCGTGCGATGAATTTCTGACTGCTTTGCTTGGCCATGCGATGTCTCCCAGTAAATGCTCTTCCGGTGTTGAATGAAGCGACCAATTCGGCGCGGCACGGGGCTGGCTTGCCGCGGGAAAGCGGGACGTCGGTGTAGCGGTCGTCAGGACGGCGCAATGAGCTGCGGCGCCGGATTACCGTCGATCTGCTGTCGATGCCATTGGCGACGCTGGCTTCGCAGGGGCTGCCGCGTACCACGACTTGCGTGGGCCAGCGAAACACCCGGCAACACTCAGTTGGTCCGGTCATGGCATCGACGGATATGCGTGTTCTTGAATGCCGCGATCAGTCGCGTCTGGTACCAGGCAAGCCTGCCGTATGCCAAGCAGCCCACGCACCACGGATCAACTCCGTCGTCGCCAGATGTGTGCGTTCGCAAGCGTGATCGTCTCCCCCTTCATTCCATGTGCTGGACAGGCATGCAGGGCATCCACACTTGCCCTACCCGGTTCCTTAATCACTCCGCCGTCAGGTTCATCCCCACAACCTGATGAACACACGCAACTTCATGGCGGCGAAGTGTCTTGCAGTCTTCCATCCGACCTGCCGTCACCGAGGTGCTGCCCGTTGCCAGCGCAGTTTCTGTGAAAGACGGAAGCCCCCAACCCTGATGCAACGAAGCGTTGTGCCCCCACGCCCCGCTTAAAGCCTGAACCAGACCGATTCACTCATTAACGTACATCTGCCAACGCCTGTCTGCAAGCTGAATTTAAATTTGTCGGTGCTGCCGGCGGCAGGAACGTGCATAACCGTTGGGAAAGCCGCAACAGTTACTGCCGCATGACACGATGCATTGGTGAAATGGGATGGCTGCCTGGGCGGTTGCCGCAGCGACAGCAGACTGATTTCGCAGGACGGCCTGCCGGAAATGACGGCGCCGCCACAAAAAAAGCCGCCCATGAGGAGCGGCTTTTCAGGTTTGCTGCATACGGCCGCGATGGCAGGAAAAATGCCGGCGCCACCGTCATAAGGTGGTGGGCGGTACAAGGATCGAACTTGTGACCCCTACCATGTCAAGGTAGTGCTCTACCGCTGAGCTAACCGCCCGTATCGCGCATACCAGCCACGCGAGCCGCGCAGTATACGGGAGCTGCCGGCGCTCGACAATATCCCGTCGGCGATCGGGTTGTCGGCTCAGCGCAGGGCCTGCTCGCGCAGCTGGTGGATTTGGTCGCGCAGCCGGGCGGCGTCCTCGAATTCCAGGTTCTGTGCGTGCTTGTACATCTGGGCTTCCAGCTTCTTCAGCATGCCTGCCGCCTGCGGCGCGCTGAGCCCGGCGTAATCGGCAGCCTGCTCGGCCACCGCAGCACGGCCGCGAGAGGACGACTTGTTGCCACGGCGGTTGCCCGCCTCGCTGCGCGCACCCTCCATGATGTCGGCGATGCGCCGCACGATGGTGGTCGGGGTGATGCCCTGCTGCAGATTCCACGCTACCTGCTTCTCGCGGCGGCGGGCGGTCTCGTCCATCGCCGCCTGCATCGAGCGGGTGACGTTGTCGCCGTACAGGATCGCCTTGCCGCGCACGTTGCGGGCGGCGCGGCCGATGGTCTGGATCAGCGAGCCGGTGGAACGCAGGAAGCCTTCCTTGTCGGCATCGAGGATCGCCACCAGCGACACCTCGGGCATGTCCAGACCCTCGCGCAGCAGGTTGATGCCGACCAGTACGTCGAACTCGCCCAGGCGCAGGTCGCGGATGATCTCGCTGCGCTCGACCGTCTCGATGTCCGAATGCAGGTAGCGCACCTTCACGTCGTGCTCGGACAGGTATTCGGTGAGGTTCTCGGCCATCCGCTTGGTCAGCGTGGTGACCAGCACGCGGTCGCCGATCGCCACGCGCTTGTGCACTTCGCTGAGCAGGTCGTCGACCTGGGTGCGTACCGGGCGCACCTCGACTTCCGGGTCGACCAGACCGGTCGGGCGCACCACCAGCTCGGTCACCGCGTCGCCGGACTTGTCCAGTTCGTACGCACGCGGTGTCGCGGAGACGTAGATCGCGCGCGGCACGCGTTCCTCCCATTCCTCGAAACGCAACGGCCGGTTGTCCATCGCCGAGGGCAGGCGGAAACCGAACTCGACCAGAGTTTCCTTGCGCGAGCGGTCGCCCTTGTACATCGCACCGAGCTGCGGCACGGTGACATGCGATTCGTCCACCACCAGCAGCCCATCGGCCGGCAGGTAGTCGAACAGCGTGGGCGGCGGCTCACCCGGCGCGCGCCGGGTCAGGTGGCGCGAGTAGTTCTCGATGCCCTGGCAATAGCCCACCTCGGCCATCATCTCCAGGTCGAAGCGGGTGCGCTGGTCCAGCCGCTGCGCCTCGACCAGCTTGTTCTCGCGATACAGCAGCTCCAGCCGTTCCTTCAGCTCGACCTTGATCGTCTCGACCGCGTTCAGCACGCTCTCGCGCGTACTGGCGTAGTGCGTGCGCGGGTAGACCGTATAGCGCTGCACCTTGCGGATCGTCTCGCCGGTGAGCGGGTCGAACAGCGCCATGTTCTCCACCTCGCCGTCGAACAGCTCGATGCGCAGCGCCTCGGTCTCCGACTCGGCCGGAAACACGTCGACGATCTCGCCACGCACGCGGTAGGTGCCGCGGCGCAGCTCCATCTCGTTGCGGGTGTACTGCAGCTCGGTCAACTGGTGGATCAGCTTGCGCTGGTCGATCCGTTCGCCCTTGGCCAGGATCAGCCGCAGGCTCAGGTAGTCCTCCGGATTGCCCAGGCCGTAGATCGCCGACACCGTGGCCACGATGATCGAATCCCGGCGTGACAGCAGCGCCTTGGTCGCCGACAACCGCATCTGCTCGATGTGCTCGTTGATCGAGGCGTCCTTCTCGATGAAGGTGTCCGACGCCACCACGTAGGCTTCCGGCTGGTAGTAGTCGTAGTAGCTGACGAAGTACTCCACCGCGTTGTGCGGGAAGAACTCCTTGAATTCGCCGTACAGCTGCGCGGCCAGCGTCTTGTTCGGCGCCATCACGATGGTCGGGCGCTGGATGCGCTCGATCACGTTGGCGATGGTGTAGGTCTTGCCCGAACCGGTCACGCCGAGCAGGGTCTGCGTGGCCAGGCCGGCCTCGAAACCCTCGGCCAGGCGCGCGATCGCCTGCGGCTGGTCGCCGGCGGGCTGATAGGGGGCGGCGAGTTGGAAGCGGTCAGTCATCGGCTACAGATGTGGGTGCGACGGGTCATTTTAAATCGCCCCTGCTGACAGCACGCGTCAGCAGGAACCGACATCCAGGTGGCGGCCGGACTGCTGGCCGGGTGACGGCAACGCCCTAGCATGAACCTTCCGGACCACGCAGGAAGCGACACCGTGACGGTTTCAAGGAATCCCGGACCATTGCGCCGGCAGCGTGGCGTGACCCTGGTCGAGCAGATCATGGTGCTCGCCATCATCGCGGTACTCATCGGCATCGCCGCACCGCCTCTGCGGCGACTGCTGACCCGCAACGCGCTGCGGGTCGCCCAGACCGATTTCATCGCTGCCCTGCAATACGCCCGCGAGGCCGCCGTCATGGGTGGCAGGCGCACGCTGTTCTGCCCTACCCGGGATGGCAGCAGTTGCAATGACTCGACACGGTGGGAAAGCGGCTGGCTGCTCGGCCGCGACAGCAATCGCGATGACCAGCCCGACGGCGGCCCGCTGCACGTCGGCCAGGGCTACGCGGGAAAAGTGGCCATCTACAGCAGCGGCGGCCGGCACGTCGTGCGTTTCCATCCCGACGGCAGCGCCAGTGGCAGCAACATCACCCTGCTGTTCTGCCAGCCGTCCAGCGCGAGCGATGCGCTCATCGTCGTGGTCTCCAATGCCGGCCGTATCCGCGGCGCTCCCGCCAACTCCACCCAGGCCGCCACCTGCACCCGGCTGAAATGATCCGCTTCGGCGATATCGACGAGCCGGCATGATATCCACTTGACTCCGATCAATACCCGGGCATGCCGGCACGCACATGCTATGCCTCACTCCCTGAGGAGGCATGGCCATGGGCAGATTGAGCGGCAAGGTAACGCTGGTGACCGGCGGCGCCGTGGGTATCGGCGCCGCCTGTGTGCGCCGCATGCTGGAAGCCGGCACGCGGGTGGCCATCGTCGACCTGCACGACGGGCCGGGACAGCAGCTGGCTGCGGAGTTCGGCGACGACGCACGCTACTTCCACGCCGACGTCGCGGCGGAAGCTGACGTGGCCGCTGCGATCAGCGCTACCGTGGCCGCGTTCGGACGGCTGGACGTCCTCGTCAACAATGCCGGCATCGCCGGTCCGAACAAGCCGACCCACGAACTCACCGAGGCCGAATGGGATCGCGTGCAGGCAATCAACGTGAAGGGCGTGTTCTTCTGCACCAAGCATGCTATCGCACCGCTGCGCGCGGCCGGTGGCGGCAGCAGCATCAACCTGTCGTCGATCTACGGCCTGGTCGGTGCGGCGGACCCGCCGCCCTACCACGCATCCAAGGGTGCGGTACGGCTGCTGAGCAAGACCGACGCGCTGCTGTACGCGGCCGACCGCATCCGGGTCAATTCGATCCACCCCGGCTTCATCTGGACACCGATGGTGGAGCAACACATCGCGGCGATGGGCGGCGACCCCGCACAACACCGGCGCGAAGTCGGGGGCACTGCATCCACTGGGCCACATGGGCGACCCGGACGACATCGCCTGGGGCGTGGTCTACCTGGCTTCCGACGAGTCGAAGTTCGTGACCGGCAGCGAGCCGGTCATCAATGGCGGCTACATCTGCCGCTGATCATCCAGTACAAGAGGAGTTCACCATGTTCAAGCACATCCTGCTGCCCACCGACGGTTCCGAACTGTCCCTGCGCGCGATCGACACCGGCATCGAGCTGGCCGCCCGGCTGGGAGCCCGCGCGCATGCGTTCCATGTGATCGCGCCGTTTCCCGCCTCCACCTATTTCGCCGGGTTCGTCCTGGCCAACGAGCCTGCATACACGCAGGAGGCCAACGCCAACGCCGAACGTTATCTGGCCGACGTGCGCCAGCGTGCGGAAGCCGCCGGCGTCTCCTGCGAAAGCAGCTGCGAGGTCGATGCGCGACCCTACTCCGCCATCGTCGGCGCTGCCCGCAAGCACCAGTGCGACCTGATCGTGATGGCCTCGCACGGCTGGCGCGGCTTCGACCGGCTGCTGCTGGGCAGCGAGACGCACAAGGTGATCCTCAACGGCGACGTGCCGGTGCTGGTTTGCCGTTGAGCAACACTATCGGCGCGAGCGGCAGCCGGACCGACGCATGAGCGAAGCAAGGCCACCGCAACCGACCAGCCGTCCCGGGCTTGATCCGGCCGAAGCCGCGCGGCGACTGGCCGAGCATGGCCCGAACCTGCTGCCGGGCAGCACGCCCAAGAGCCTGTTCGCGATCGTCGGCAGCGTGCTGACCGAGCCGATGTTCCTGATGCTGCTGGTCGCCGGTGGCCTGTACCTGGCGCTCGGCGACCGTGCCGAGGCGGCGTTCCTGCTGTCGTTCGTGTTCGTGGTCATCGGCATCACGCTGGCGCAGGAGCGCAAGACCCAGCGGGCGCTGGAATCGCTGCGCGAATTGTCGGCGCCGCGCGCGCTGGTGATCCGCAGCGGACAGGAAACCCGCATTCCCGGGCGCGAGGTGGTGATCGGCGACCTTCTGGTGCTGCATGAAGGCGATCGCATCGCCGCCGATGCCGTGCTGCTGGACGGTCACCTGGACGTCAACGAGTCACTGCTCACCGGCGAGGCGGTGCCGGTCACCAAGCTGCCGGGCACCGGCGCCGGCCAGCTGTTCGCCAGCACGGTGGTGACCAAGGGCGTCGGTGTCGCCGAGGTCCACGCGGTCGCCGAATCCACCGCCGTCGGCCGTATCGGCCAGGCACTCACGTCCACCGCCGAACCGGTCTCCGGATTGCAGCAGGCCTCACGTCGGCTGATCCGCAACCTCACCATCGGCGGGCTGTTGCTGGCCACGGCGTACGCGCTGCTCGGCTGGTTGTGGGACGGGCACGGCCTGCTGGAAAGTGTGCTGGCCGGCATCGCGCTGACCATGGCGATCCTGCCCGAGGAAATCCCGGTGATCCTCACCGTGTTCCTCGCGCTGGGCGCGTGGCGGATATCAAAGCACAAGGTGCTGACCCGCCGCGTGCCCGCGGTGGAGGCGCTCGGCGCGATCTCAGTGCTGGCGGTCGACAAGACCGGCACGCTGACGCAGAACCGCATGCAGGTCGCCGAGCTGCGCCTGGTCGACGACAGCTCGCACGACGAGGATGCGACCGAGCTGCCCGAACCGTTCCACGAACTGGTCGAGTTCGCCATGCTGGCCACGCCGCTGGATCCGTTCGACCCGATGGAGAAGGCGATCCAGAGCTTCGGGCTGCACTGGCTCACCGACACCGAGCACGTGCACGCCGCATGGTCGCCCGAGTTCGAGTACGGCCTGTCGCCGGACATCCTGGCGATGACCCGCGTGTTCCGCGGCGATGCGCGCACCCGGCACCTGCTGGCGACCAAGGGCGCGCCGGAGGCGGTGATCGACCTGTGCCACCTGCCCGCTGCCGACGCCGGGGCCATCCTGCGCCAGGTCGAGGCCATGGCCGAACGCGGCCTGCGCGT
>LNAP01001132.1_pt1 | contig 28790 bp, 23 predicted proteins | sample 602601 | NCBI WGS metagenome assembly LNAP01 (sample SAMN02440304, study PRJNA202911) | soil metagenome | biome: Subtropical and temperate rainforests or woodlands; isolation source: soil samples (1 kg each in a 20% v/v slurry with milli Q water) were... ... | reverse complement strand
AGGGCGCGGGTGTCGGCGTCGCCGAGCCTCAGGGCGCGCGCGGCGCCCCAGCCGAGCCCCACCGCGACCGCGTTGTGCAGCACCACGAAGGGCAACACCGACTGTGCGAACACCGTGATGTAGCGCCAGTTGCTGGCGGTGGCGGCGACGATGAAACCGATCAGGAACACGAAGGCCAGGATCTGCAACGGCCGCCGCAGCCGGTCCGCCAGACGCGGCAGGTAGCGCACGGTAAGCAGGCCGGCGACCATAGGCACGCCCAGCAGCAGCACGGTGGAGCCGATGAAGGACAGCGGCTCGACGCTGACCTGGCGCAGCAGGGCCGCGGTGTGCGGATTGAGCCCGGCCCAGAACAGGATGTTGAGCGGCGTGGTCACCACCGCCAGCAGGCTGGACAGGCCAGTCATCGACACCGACAGCGCGGTGTTGCCGCGCGCCATGTGGGTGATCAGGTTGGAGATGTTGCCGCCCGGACAGGCCGCCACCACCATCATGCCGAGCGCGATGGAGGGCCGCGGCTGCAGCGCCATGGTGATCGCCCAGGTCACCGCCGGCAGGATCAGCAGTTGCGCCACGAGGCCGGCCAGCGGCGCCGCCGGGCGCCGGAACACGGCGACGAAATCGGCCACCCGCAGGTCGAGCGCCACGCCGTACATGATCAGCGCCAGCACCAGGCCGAGCGCCGACTGCCCGGTCGGACTGATGTTCAGAAGGATGTCGTCGATCCCTTGCCCCTGCCCTGCGGCCATACGTCCTCCCTGTGAGCGTGGAGGTGCGTGCTGCCAACCGGACGCGCATTCCCGCCTTTGGCGGAACTTTAATCAAGCGGTATCGGAGAATCCATGGCCTCCGCGCGCCGTACCCACAAACAGAAGAAGGGCCCCACCGGGGCCCTTCTGGAAGCATATGCTTCGCAAATCAGTGGGCGTTGGCCCAGACTTTCTTCTTTGTGTAGTACATCAGGCCGGCAAAGATCACGAGGAAGAACATGACCTGGAAGCCGAGCCGCTTGCGCGCCTCGAGATGCGGTTCGGCGGTCCACATCAGGAAGGTCGACACGTCCTTGGCGTACTGCGCGACCTTCTGCGGCGAACCGTCGTCATAGGTCACCTGGTCGTCGGACAGCGGCTTCGGCATCTTGATGGCGTGGCCGGGGAAGTACGTGTTGTAGTAAGCGCCTTCCGGCAGCTTGAAGTCGGCCGGCGGCGGATCGACGTAGCCCTGCAGCAGGGCGTCGATGTAGTTCGGGCCCTTCTCCTGGAACTGGGTGAAGAAGTCGAAAATGAACTGCGGGAAGCCGCGGTCATAGTTGCGGGCCTTGGCCATCAGCGACAGGTCGGGCGGATAGGCGCCGCCATTGGCGGCGCGGCCGGCGTTCTCATTGGCGAACGGCGCCGGGAACTTGTCGGCGAGACGGCCGGGGCGCTCGAACATGTCGCCGGCATCGTTGGGACCGTCCTGCACCTTGTATTCCGACGCGACGGCGAGCGCCTGCGCGGCGGTGAAGCCGGGGCCGCCCTCATCCGCGAGGTTGCGGAAGTGCAGCAGGTTCATCGAGTGGCAGGTCGAGCAGACTTCCTTGTAGACCTTGTAGCCGCGCTGCAGCGCGCCGCGGTCGAACTTGCCGAACGGGCCGGCGAACGACCAGCTCTGCGACGGCGGCAGGTTGCCGCCATGCTCCTGGGCCCGGGCGTCCTGCATGCCGCCGGCGATCAGGCCGCCGGCCAGCACCAGCGCGACGATCGCGGAGGCGGCCTTCTTGCCGTAGCTGGCGAGCACGTCGTCGGCGATCGAGTTCGGCACCGCGCGGGGCTTCTCGACCTTGCTGAGGATCGGCAGCACGATCAGGAAGTAGGCGAAGTAGCAGAACGTCAGCACGCGGCCGGCGATGATGTAGATGCCTTCCGCCGGCTTGCCGCCGAGCCAGCCGAGCACGATGCACACCACCACGAAGATCCAGAAGAACTGCTTGGCGATCGGGCGATAGCGCGACGAGCGGGTCTTGGCGTTGTCGAGCCAGGGCAGGAACGCCAGCACCACGATGGCGCCGAACATCGCGATCACGCCGCCGAGCTTGCTCGGGATCGAGCGCAGGATCGCGTAGAACGGCAGGTAGTACCACTCCGGCACGATGTGCGCAGGCGTCACGCCGGGATTGGCCGGGATGTAGTTGTCGGGGTCGCCGAGGTAGTTCGGCACGTAGAACACGAACCAGGCGAAGAAGATCATGAAGCACACCATGCCGAAACCATCCTTGATGGTCGCGTAGGGCGTGAACGGCACGGTGTCCTTCTCGGTCTTGGCTTCGACGCCGGCCGGGTTGTTCTGGCCGGCCACATGCAGCGCCCAGACGTGCAGCACGACGACGCCGGCGATCACGAAGGGCAGCAGGTAATGCAGCGAGAAGAAGCGGTTCAGGGTCGGGTTGCCGACCGAATAGCCGCCCCACAGCAGCGTCACGATGCTGTCGCCGACGTAGGGAATGGCGGAGAACAGGTTGGTGATGACGGTGGCGCCCCAGAAGCTCATCTGGCCCCACGGCAGCACGTAGCCCATGAAGCCGGTCGCCATCATCAGGAGGTAGATGATCACGCCGAGGATCCAGAGGATTTCGCGGGGCTCCTTGTACGACCCGTAATACAGGCCGCGGAACATGTGGATGTACACGGCGATGAAGAACATCGAGGCGCCGTTGGAATGCAGGTAGCGCAGCAGCCAGCCGTAGTTGACGTCACGGACGATGGCCTCGACCGAGTTGAAGGCCAGCGTGGACTCGGGCGTGTAGTGCATCGCCAGGATCACGCCGGTGATGATCTGCACCCCGAGCATGAAGGACAGGATGCCGCCGAACGTCCACCAGTAGTTCAGGTTGCGCGGCGTCGGATACGCCACGAAAGACGAGTGCATCAGCCCGAGGATCGGCAAACGCCGTTCGATCCACTGCAGGGCGGGATTGGTCGGCTGGTAGGTGGATGGTCCGCTCATGATGCGATCCTGAGGAGAGAAGCGACGCGAAGGGTGAAGTCCCGGAGGGGGTCCGAGGCTCAGCCGATCTTGATCTTGGTGTCGGAGATGAAGGCGTAAGGCGGCACCGGCAGGTTCAGCGGCGCGGGGCCGGAACGAATGCGGCCGGACGAGTCATACTGCGAGCCGTGGCACGGACAGAAGAAGCCGTCATAATTGCCTTCATGGGCGATCGGGATGCAGCCCAGATGGGTGCAGATGCCGATCACCACCAGCCACTGGTCATGGCCTTCCTTGACGCGGGACTGGTCCGACTGCGGGTCGGGCAGGCTGGCGGTCGGCACCGCGCGGGCCTCTTCGACCTGCTTCTTGGTGCGGTTCATGATGTAGATCGGCTTGCCGCGCCAGAACACCTTGATGTCCTGACCCTCGGCAATCGGCGCCAGGTCGACATCGATCGGCGCACCGGCGGCGATGGTCGAGGCGTCCGGGTTCATCTGGGAAATCAGCGGCCAGACCACGGCGGCGGCGCCAACCGCGGCCACTGCTCCCGTTGCTACGAAGAGGAAATCACGGCGTGTCGGTTCCGCCGAAGACGATGTCGTCACGATTCCAAGCCCTTTCTCATCTGCAGCCCGCGATCCCCGCCCGGTGACGCGACATGCGTGCAACCCTTGGGAGCGCCGGCGTCCGCGATTGCCGCGGCGGCAGAACGACCATTTGTCCCGGCCAGGCAGGCGGAACAGACAGTCCAGAATCGTTCTATTGGCACCCTTGCCGCGGCAGTGCAAGCCCGCTCACCGCCCGCCTGCGTGCAATGCACTAGAACCGGCTCCGGCAGGCTGTTGCCCTGACATAGCATGGCGGGGATTCCGACAAATCCGGACCGCTCCTCCGGACCATGCGGCCGCGATTGCGGCCGCATGAACGGCCGCCATCGCGCGGCCACCGGGATGCGAATTTCAGCCGCGGCCGGCGACGGCCCCGTCTGCGATCGGTGCTTCCTTCGCGACCGCCGGCATCCGCCGCCGGTCCCCTCGGCCGGCCGGTGACGGGACAGATTGTCGCGGAAATCGCCGCATTCTGCAGCGTTTGCGCAGCCGCCGGGATCGCATGGCGTCATCTCAATCTATTCTAAAGGCCAACCGCTGGTCATCCCGCCGCGTCTGCGACTAGACCTGACGCAGCAAGCATACCGGCGATGCCGGACCAGCAATCCGAGGCCGCGTGACGACAGCCGTATCCATTCCTGAACCGACCGCCCTGCCCCTGGCGACTGCCGCGGGGGCCGACCAGGGCCTTGCGCGACGCCATGCCCGATGCCGGGGGCAGCCAGGTGGGTACCGACCGACGGTGACGTCATGAGGCCGATCTTCGGGCGACTGCATCGCTGGGCGGGATTGCTCACGGCCGGCTTCCTGTTCTTTTCCGGGATCACCGGCGCCGTGATTTCGTGGGACCACGAGCTCGACGACCTCCTGAACAAGAAATTCTTCGACGTCACCACGCCGGGCCCGGCACGCCCCTCGATCGAACTCGCTGCGCTGATCGAGCAGCGCGACCCGCGCGCCCGCGTCCGCTACCTGCTGACGACGCCGGAAAAGGGCGAGTCGCTGGCGTTCTTCGTGCAGCCGCAGATCGACCCGACCACCGGCAAGCGCTTCACGCTCGACTATAACCAGGTCTTTCTCGACCCCAACACCGGCGCCGAGCTGGGCCGGCGTTACTGGGGCGCGGTGTGGCCGGTGACCCGGGAGAACTTTGTCTCGTTCCTCTACAAGCTGCACTACACCATGCACATTCCGGAGTTCTGGGGCAGCGACCGCTGGGGCGCGCGGCTGCTCGGCGTCATCGCCATCATCTGGACCATCGACTGCTTCGTCGGCTTCTACCTGACGCTGCCGGCACGCCGGCTCGTCAAAGCGGGGCGGGCGGCTTCCGTCGAACGCGAACTCGGCAAAGGCTTCTGGGCGCGCTGGGCGCCGGCCTGGAAGATCAAGACCTCCGGCAGCGGCTATCGCATCAACTTCGACATCCACCGCGCCTTCAGCCTGTGGACCTGGGCGCTGCTGTTCATCATCGCCTTCACCGCGTTCTCGCTCAACCTGTATTTCGAGGTGTTTTCGCCTGTCATGAAGAAGGTCTCGGACTACACACCGACACCCTTCGAGCTGCGCGAGTACCGCGACCTCGACCATCCCATCGAGCCAAAGATGACCTTCGCCGACATTCTGGCGCGCGCCACCGCCGACGGCAAAGCTCGCGGCTGGGACGCGCCGGTCGGCTCGCTGTTCTACGGCGCGGCCCACGGCGTCTACGCCGCGGGGTTCTTTCGTCCCGGCGAGGACCACGGCGCCGCGGGCGTCGCGCCCGCGCAATTGTATTACGACAGCGAGGACGGCCGCCCGATCGGCGAACGGCTGCCTTGGGTCGGCACCGCCGCCGACATCTTCGTGCAGGCGCAATTCCCGCTGCATTCGGGCCGTATCGTCGGCCTGTTCGGCCGCATCCTGATCTCGATCATGGGGCTGGTGGTCGCCGCGCTCTCGGTCACCGGCGTCGTGATCTGGTGGCGCAAGCGCCGTGCCCGTGTCCGCGTGCGCGAGACCGCTGCGATGCGGCTGAGCCGACAACTGACGCCGGCAGAGTAGGGCACGGTGAAACGGTCGTCGGGATGAACCTTCCGGCTTCGCAGGGCCACAAAGATGGGAGATATTTCCCCAGTCCCCGCGGGCCTTGAATGAAATTCCATGCCTTGTTCTGCCTGCTCGTTCTGGCGACGCCCATCCATGCGGCGACACCCGAGCAGTCTTATCTCGACCTCCGCGATCGCTACATCGCAAAGTTCTCGAAGGCGAAGGAGAGCGACGAGCTCTCCAAGCAGCATGACGCGGCTCTGAAAGAGCTGACGAGCGTGTTGCGCGGCCTGATGGGTCCGGTCACGATCAAGGGGCTCTCGAGAGACGGCAAGTCCAACGTCGACACGCTCTTCAGGGATGACTCCGGCTTCGGCCATCTCGACGGGCTCGGCTTCGCTTCCGACGGCGACAAGATGCAGGCCGTGGTGACGACGACCGGGTTGCTCAGGCACTGGCTGCGCGAGCGCCGCGAGGACGGCCTGCCGCAGGAGATCGGTGCCGCGCTCAGGTCGGACCGCTTCTACTATTACGCCATCCAGGACGCCGCCTTCGCCAAATATGCCGAGCTGCCGGTCACCAAGCCGGCGGGCGCGAGCGTCGCGGTCGCCGTGCTGGGCCTGCGCGGCAATGGCGATCTAAAGGGACCGCCCGACGAAATCGACGTCGTTGCGATCCAGGGCGAGAAAGTGTTCTTCGTCGCGGCGCGGGACGTCGTGAAGTCGGCCCCGATCCCGACCTGCGAGAAGGTCTGGAAGCAGATGATGGCCAAGCCCGTCGACAAGAAAGACCCGCGGGGCGACATGACCCGCGAAGACAATGCCATGACCGCCTTCACGGCGTGCTTCGCCAAGGCGGCGCCGAGTCAGAGCTGGTTCGCGGCGGCCGTCAAGAAGGCGCAGAGTCAGCTCGACCTGCTACCACTGCGGTAGTTTCGCAGCGCCGCGACACTAGTTGACTCAAATCAAGGATGAAGGTGGATCGAAACGCATCCTCATCATGTTCGGATAGTCAGCAGCCAATCGTCGAGCCGTTGCAGCCAGCGCCGAGGCGGAGGCGGAGCGGGGGGCGGTTTGAGCTTGAGGCGGTCGCCGTCGCGTCCATGAACGAGCTGGAGCGTTCGGGTGTGGTAGACTGCAAGATCCGGTCGGTGACCAATGCTCAACACGGTGGTTTGCTTTAGCTCATCATCGAACAGGGCCATGACGCGGCGCTGACTGTCCTCGTCGAGCGCGGCTGTCGCCTCGTCGAGAAAGACCCACCCAGGCTTGTGCAGGAGAAGGCGCGCAAAGGCGAGGCGCTCCTGTTCGCCAAGCGAAAGCTCCTTGTCCCAGCGTTCGGTCGTGTCGAGCTTGGGAATGAGATCGCCGAGATCGCACCGCTCCAGGGCGTGTCGCACATCCGCATCGAGGAAGGCGTCGGCCGGGCTCGGATAGCTCAGGGCGTTTCGGAGCGTGCCCAGCGGCAGGTAAGGGCGCTGCGGCAGGAACGCCATAGCCTCGGGTGGAGGCGTGAGGATTAGCCCGGCCCCCCATGGCCAGAGGCCGGCCACGGCGCGGAACAGCGTCGATTTTCCTCTTCCGGTGTCGCCGACAATCAGGACGCGTTCGCCGGGGGTGATGCTGACCGTCGCGTCGTCGATGACGATGTGCCCATCCGGCAAGAGGATGCGCACGCCCTCGAAAGCAAGATGTCCTTGCGGATGCAGACCGCGTTTGATTTCCTCTGCGCCCGCTTCGATCGCAGGGAGATTGTCGAGCGCTTCGCGAAACCGCGCGACGCGGTGGACCGCTGCGCGCCAGTCGGCGAGCCGTGAAAAATTGTCGACGAACCATCGCAACGCAAGTTGGACCTGGGTGAACGCGCCCGCCACCATGATCAGGCCGCCCAGCGTCAGGTTGCCGCCGAAATAGGCCGGCGCGGCCACCAGTATCGGAACGACCAGCGACAGCCAGCCGATGCCCGATGTGATCCAGGTCAGATGAGCGAGTGAAGAGGATATCCGTCGCATCGTGTCCACGACAGCCTCGAGCGCCGTCTCGAGATGCCGTCGTTCGTCCGTCTCCCCGCCATGCAACGCAATGCTCTCGCCGGATTCGTTGACCCGAACGAGCGCGAAGCGGAATTCCGCCTCACGAGCATACCGTTCGCCATTCAGGGCAATCAGCGGCCGCCCCACGATCCAGGTCAGGGCGGATCCGGTCAAGGCATACGCGAGCGCACACCAGACCATATAGCCGGGAATGGCGATGTCGTAGCCCGCGACCTGGAACGTGACTTGCGCCGACAGAGTCCAGAGCATGCCGACGAAAGCGGTGAGCTGAAGCAAGGAATAGACGATGCCGCAGCCGAGGTCGGCAGTGTAGTCACCCAAGAGGCGCGTATCCTCCTGGATGCGCTGGTCCGGGTTGTGACCATACTCGCCGGCAAAGCCGAGCTGATAGACGCGCAGCGGCTTGAGCCACTCGGCCAGGAGGTGACGGGTGATCCATTCCCGCAGTCGAAACTTCAGGCGCTCCTGGAGATAGGTGTTTGCGACCGTGAGCGCCAACAAAATAGCGATGATGACGACAAACGTCTGGAGATCGTGAACGAAGCCCGACAGGTCCTTGCGGCCGACGGCGTCGAAGAACCGGCCGTTCCAATCGTTGAGTTGGACTTGTCCAAACATGTTGGCAATGGTGACGACGGTCGAAGCAATGAAGATCGCCACCACCCGTCGCCCGCCTTCAGCCTGCCGAAGCACGCGCGTGAACAAGCTCAGGTCCCGGGCAAGATTGAAATCGTGTACTGGCGCAGCTTTGATGAGCGCGTTCGTGAGAGGAGGTCTGGCGGTCGCGTCCGGCATGATCGGCAGCAGAGGATCTGCGGGCTGCGGCAGCTTCGCAATTGCCTCAGCCGGAGGGGGGACGGCCTGGGGAGCCGCAGGTGATGCAACGTCAGCCTTCATGCGTCTGCGTCCCCCCTGTTTCATCAGCCGGATCACCGGATTAGACAAGCAGGCCCCGGGCGGTCAGGATCTTGACCCACCGCGACGACTTTCCCGCGGCATCATCATGATCACGCTATCATGAAAGTGCTTGTTTCAAGAAGAAGCGAACCGTCATCACGGCATTGGCTTCAAAGCGCATCCATCGACTGGGGACATCTCAGAGATAATGATCACGATATTGGACCGCAAGCGTCTGGAGAGGCGGTCGTGCGAGTGTTTCCAAACGCTATTGGATCAGTCCGAAATGTTGCCGCCTATCCGCTAGAGCCGACGACGGTCCTTTTAGTCTCGACGGTCTAGATTCCCGCGGCCGTCGTTTGTCGGGGGTGCTCGGTGACGGCGTCTAAACGCTTGCTTCAGTCGGTGCAGAAAACAGCACGGTAAATCGTGCGCCCTGGCCGTCGGCACCACGGCCGATCTGCAATTCACCGCCAATCTGGTCGGTAAAGGATCGAACAATTCTCATCCCCAGGCCTTTGCTGGCGCCGGGATCGAACCCCTCGGGCAGAGGCGGGCCATCATTGGAGACCGATAGCGCGTAGCCATGTTTCGGGTCCGGCCCCAACGAGATGGCAATCCGGCCCTTGCCGTACTTCGCCGCGTTTGTGATCAACTCGTTGGCGATGAAGCCGAGCGGAATGGCGATGAGGGCGGGCAAATTGATTTCAATGCCTTCGACCCTGATTTTCTCCGTGGAGGCGTCCGACGACGACATAGCGGAAAATTCGCCTCCAAGATCCTGGAGGAATTTCCTGAATTCGATTGTTCTCACATCCTCGTGCGAATGAAGGCGATGGTGGATGCGTGCAATCATCGAGACGCGATTGGCCGCCGCGAGCAATTGTGAGGCCGCTTCGGGGTTGGTCGAATTGCGGCTCTGCAGCGAAAGAAGGCTGATGGTCATCTGGAGATCGTTCAACAGCCGATGGTCGGATTCCGCCTTCAAGAGTTGCTGTCTGTGGATCAATTCGTCCTTTTGAAGAAGCAGTGCTTCGCTCTTCGCAAGCGCCTTACGCAATCGAACTGCGGTGAGCCGTGGATCCGTCGACTCAGCAGCGGGCAGGCATTGATCCGGATTCTGAAAGATCACGCCCGAAGGCGGGTCCGCACCGCCTGACGTCTTTTCATCGATCATGATTGGCCCCCGTGAGAGAGAGTCTCACCGCATTCAACTGGAAGATGAGCCTAGAGCCGCAAGAGAAGGCCCGATTGATGCAAATCAACTATGTCCGGCACCCGACATTATCTCTTTGCGCATGCACAGTTCGATGCAGTCGCGCTCGGTATCCCACTACTGGGTGGGCGAACGTTTATTGCCGCCCCGGTGGACAGCTTTCGTTTCGGAGTTGCTGGATGAGCCCGGCGGCGATCCGGAACCCTTGATCGAGGGGTTCGTTGAGTTACCCCGCATCTGCGCACGGAGTACTTCCAATGACAAATAAGCCATCAGCCTCTGCCCAAAAGACCTCTGCCGACAAGCACAAGGGAATGATGGGAGACGGCACGGAAGAGCAAAACCTCAACCAACCAGGTACACCCGGCGCTCGCATCGATAAGGCAGAGGTGACTGCGGCCTTCGAAAAGAAGGCGCCCCCGAAATCGTGATGCGCGCATAGCGGCGCTCCGCCAATGATAAGGCCGCCTCAACGGGCGGCCTTATTTCAATGAGCTCAGCGAGCGCGATCCCTGCGAAAAAGTGCGTCCGTAAAGCGGCGCTTCTGCTGATCGTCGAGACTGCTGTAAAGCGGTTGGGCGGCGTCTGCGAGCTTCTTGCGGGCATTCGCCTCGTCGATCTGCTGGTCAGCATCGCTGCGCATCTGGTCGATGAGATCGACGCTGCCCCGTTGCCTGGCGTGGGCATTTCGCCAGGCAATCTGTTGTTCGGTCTGCTTCTTCCACATATCCACCGCTGCGGTTTCGAAAGCAGACCAGTTCTTCTCCTGCTCCGGTGTGAGACGCAGGTCAGCCTTCATCTGGGCGGCGCGCGCCGCCGCCTGATCTGTGATTTGGCCCGCGGTCAGCTCTATGGGGTCCGAACGGTCCCGCGCGACTGCCGATCCAGTCATTGCAGTGCCGGTCAGCAAGACCGCAGTCGTGACGAGCATAAGGGTCTTCCGCATGAATTCTCCTCTGGGGATGTGTGCGTCGAGAATGCACCGGGGCGCGCTGCCGCATCACGCAACGGCCCCGGAGAACAAGGACGACAACTTACTTGAGGGCAGAGAACCAACTATCGATGTCCTTGCGAACCTGATCCTTTGCAAAGCCATATCGCTGTTGGAGCCGACCTTCGAGCTGGTCGCGCTTGCCGTTGATCGCGGTGAGATCGTCGTCAGTCAACTTGCCCCACTGCTCCTTCACTTTGCCTCGGAGCTCCTTCCAGTTTCCTTCAATTTGATTCCAGTCCATCGTGTGTCTCCAGATTTCAGTGTGAACAAACTACCGCGTCATCGCCGTTGCTGAGCCGTTGCGGCTGCGACAGAGATTGCCAGGCCCAGACAACGTCGAGCGTGCCCTCAGTACGGAGCGTAGTATTGACGGCGATAGGGATAGGGGCCGCCGCCGTAGTAGCCTGGTGCATAGTAGCCCGGGCCGTAGTAAGAGGGCCCGTAAGCCCCATAGGCGGCCACTCCGGCCGCGGCACCCAGAATTCCAAGACCGATGGCGGCGCCGGGAGCGCGCCGGTAGACGCGACCACCACGGTAGTGGCGCCGGTAATAGACTTCCGTCATTCCGGATGAGGCCGCCGCTTGTGTCAGAAGAGCCGTGCTCGGCGAAATCGGAGCTGCTCCCGAAGGGAGTACCGAGCCGAGCATCGCAGCACCGAAGAGCGCGACGGCAATCGCCGATGTCCTTGTCTGCATATTCATCACTGTATCCTCTCGAATTTGGAGCATCTCAAGCGTCAGTGGCCTGCGTATCGCCAGGTGGGCTTGGTGGCTGCCCAGTTGCAGCGGCTGACGAAGAGCCTCAACGTAGAGTGCTCTCAAGATCCATGGCAGGTCTTAAAGCCTCGCGGTTCTCGCGAAACGATAGACCTCCCGGTGTATCCGCGCTGTGACTTGATCGATTACCTGGCGCAAGCCTTGTCGGCTTTCAAAGCCGCTTCTGCCGAAGCCTTTGTGGTGTGGGCGGCGCCGACGACCTTCATGTTGCTGCCGGCAGCAGGCTGGCTCTCGACGATCTGACACTTCATCGTCGCGGTATCCTGAGCCAGGTAAAACGACGAGGGCGATTGCCCAACGGTTTTGCCGGTCTCAGCCGCGAATAACGGAGATGCGAGTGCGAGGACTGCGACCGTCGCCAATAGGGTGCGTTTCATGGAATCCACCAAATCTTGTTCGTCCGGGATCGGACAAAGAACGAATAGAAGCGGCGGACAGGCGTTCCCGCCTATGGCGGATTTGTTTTTCACGAACGAATTGACGTGGATCAACGACGGCTTCGAATGTCTGTGGGCAGCCCGACCAGCATATCAGGCTGCCCAGACCGAGGTTGCCGTCGTTACGGACAGGGATGCCGCAGGCCATCATAGCCGAGATAGGTTCCGGAATACGGGTCATAGGACCTGAAGCGCCGTGCGCAATAGCCGACCGCGTCGTCAACATAGGGAGGCGGAGCGACGTAGGCCGGTCCGTAGCCGGGGCCATAGCCATAATACCCGTAGGGTTGCGTTGCGCCAATGATCGCTCCGCCGATCAGAGCGCCGGCAATGCCCGCACCAATTCCAATTCCTGCACCGCCATGATAGCCGCCGCGCCAGCCGCGGCGATATTGCACCGTCTCTACCGATGGTGCCACCGCGTCGCGCAGCATCGGCGGGGAAGTGAGCGGCGCCGCAGCGACCGGCGCGACTAGCCACGGCGTCGTGGCGGCGATGAGCGCAACAAGCGTGATTTTGGACGATTTGCTCATAACAGCATCTCCAGATACGTTTTCGGGTAGCGCGGCGATCTGCAGCCGGCGTCTTCGGAAAGATGCGCGATAATGATCCAGGAAGCCTTACGTGAATTGATCTAGCGCAACGTGAGCGCGCATCGATTGGACAGACTTGGTCTTGCCAATCGGAGAAATTCGCGAAGCAGTGCCCGGCGCGCGAGCGAGGGGTGATCTTTCCTTCATTCGGGATCGTCAACGAAGCTCGCCTGGCAAATCTTCTCAAATTGTTGGTGGTGCTGATCTGCCTGGCGGCCATCCTTCAACCGCTGTTGCCGTTGGCGGGAATCAATTGGCTATAGCCGACCGGCAATCCGCCGAAGGTCGACCTAAGACGAGACAAAAACTTCTACGGACATCCCGGCAAAGGCGCCGGTGCTGCCGACGAAGCTGCCGGACACCGGGATCGTTTGCCGGATATCGCGCGCGACCGCGACCGGGATTAGATTGAAGCCGCCGAGGCTGCGATTGGTGGGGTCGAATGTGATCCAGCCGGCTCCCGGTACGAAGACCTCCGCCCACGCGTGGGTCGATCCCGCACCGCTCGACCCGATGCTCCGTCGTTCTGGATTGTAAAGATAGCCGGAGACGATTCTGGCTCCGAACCCAAGCATGCGTGCTGCTTCCGTGAAAAGCACCGCGAAATCCCGGCATGACCCCCAGCCACGATGCAGGGTTTCTACCGGCGTTTGGGTGCCCTCGTCCTCACGGCTCTGATACCAGACAGCTTCGGAAACGCCGACGCTGAGGTCCTTTAGCAGCGACAGCGTGTCAGTCCGACTTCCTCGGACGAACATTTGTGCCCAATTTCGCAGGACCCCCGCCGGGTCCGAGAACTGGGGGAGGGCGAGGGCGCCGAGGTCGGTCCAGTCGTCGTCAGAATAGCGGAATGGGTAACACATGGCGGAGACCGCGATATCGAACACCGGCCATGCGACGGCGTCGAGCTGAAGCTCCGCGACGCTGGCGATCACCAGATTGGAGGCCGTCATCTGAAACGTCGCCGTCGCGATCGCATTGCCAAACACATCGTGCGCCCAGGTCAAGGCCGCAGGCGGCGTCACCGTGACGTTGCTCGAGATCAGACGAAGCTCGCGGCTTTCGCGCGGACGAAGCATCAGGCGGTGCGGCAACAGGCGCACATGTTCGTTGAATCGATAAGTTGTCGTGTGAAGAACCTTCAGCGTAGTCAACGAAAGCTCCAATCGGGCAACTTGTGACCTGGGCTCTTATCCAATGGCCCCTCGGGAGGTATGGCCGGGTTGAACCTGCCCATGCAAATGTAGATCCAGGCGACCAGGTTGACGGGCATCAAAGTGCAAGCAAAACATCGGTTCCGATCGACAGTCCGATGGTCGTAGCGCGCCGGAATTGTCGGCCGGGAGCGGGGTTCCGGATAGCCGCGGATCTGGCTGGCTGACCTGCACGCCCATATCCGTAATTCGCATAAGGTATATTATGGAATATCTTTATGTACAATCAGATCAATTATTTAGACAGAATTCCTATCACGGCACCTTCGCCCAAGCGTGATTTTCAGTCCGGGCCTCAAACGCCGCCCCGATGCTTGACGGCTACTGTGCATGGGGTTGTTTTTCAGATTTTGCATCAGGGCCCATCTCTCCGAAAGCCGATATTGCCGTGACCTTGTCCGGCTGCAATAAGCGAGGCCTCGCGAGATCGCAGATGACCTTCAGGGCTTCCGTCCGTATAGGTTTGCGGCTCAGAACAACAACAAACTTCCGAGGAAGCAGACCCATGGTCTTTTCAACGCGCTTTTCCCGCCGCACGCTTCTCAAGGCCTCCGCCGCGACCGCGGTCCTGGGCGGCATCGGTGCGCCCCATGTGGCCCGCGCCCAGAGCGCCGAGTTCACTTACAAATACGCCAACAACCTGCCGGACACTCATCCGCTGAACGTCCGCGCCAAGGAGATGGCCGCGGCGATCAAGACCGAGACCAACGGCAAGTTCGACCTCCAGATCTTTCCGAACAACCAGCTCGGGTCCGACACCGACATGCTGAGCCAGATCCGCTCCGGCGGCGTCGAATTCTTCACGCTGTCGGGCCTGATCCTGTCGACGCTGGTGCCGGCGGCCTCCATCAACGGCATCGGCTTCGCGTTCCCGGACTACGACACGGTCTGGAAGGCCATGGACGGCGATCTCGGCGCCCATGTCCGCGGCGAGATCAAGAAGGCCGGCCTCGAGGTCATGGACAAGATCTGGGACAACGGCTTCCGCCAGACCACCTCGTCGAGCAAGCCGATCACAGGCCCCGACGACCTCAAGGGCTTCAAGATCCGCGTGCCGGTGTCGCCGCTGTGGACCTCGATGTTCAAGGCGTTCGACGCGGCGCCCGCCTCGATCAATTTCAGCGAGGTCTATTCGGCGCTGCAGACCAAGATCGTCGAGGGCCAGGAGAACCCGCTGGCGATCATCTCGACCGCCAAGCTCTACGAGGTGCAGAAATACTGCTCGCTGACCAACCACATGTGGGACGGCTTCTGGTTCCTGGCCAACCGCCGCGCGTGGGAAAAGCTGCCGCAGGACGTGCGCACGATCGTTGCCAAGAACATCAACGCCGCCGCGGTCAAGGAACGCGAGGACACCGCCAAGCTCAATGCCAACCTGCAGCAGGAGCTCGCGACCAAGGGCTTGACCTTCAATCAGCCCACGGTGGCGCCGTTCCGTGACAAGCTGCGGACCGCCGGCTTCTACGCCGAGTGGAAGGGCAAGTATGGCGACCAGGCCTGGGACCTGCTGGAAAAGGCGGTCGGCAAGCTGTCGTAACCCGTTGGGGCCGTCATGGCTCATGTCGAGGTCGAGGTGACCGCAGTGGTGGGCGAGGTGGCGTTTCAGTCCCCTCGCCGACCTTCCGTGCTGGCTTCGCTCGAGCGCGTGCTCGGTCTCGTCGTCGAAATTCCGGCGGCGACCCTGGTCGTCGCCGAGATCGTGATCCTGTTTGCCGGCGTGGTCGCGCGCTACGGCCTGCACCGGCCGCTGATCTGGTCGGACGAGCTCGCCTCGATCCTCTTCCTGTGGCTCGCCATGCTGGGCGCGGCGGTTGCGTTCCGCCGCTCCGAGCACATGCGCATGACCGCGATCGTGGCCAGCGCCAAGCCGTCCATGCGGGCCTATCTGGATCTGGTCGCGACCTCTGCGGCGCTGGCATTCCTGGTCCTGATCGTCTGGCCGGCCTGCGACTACGCCTATGAAGAAAGCTACATCACCACGCCGGCGCTGCAGATCTCGAACATGTGGCGCGCCGCCGCGCTGCCGGTCGGCATCGGCCTGATGGCGGCGTTTGCCTTGCTGCGGCTGCTGCGCACGGCCGATTGGCGGACAGTCGCCGCGGCCATAGCCACGGTTGCCGTCATTATCGGTCTGTTCTGGCTGGCGGAGCCGTCGCTGCGGCCGCTCGGCAATCTCAACCTCGTCATCTTCTTCGTCGGCGTCGCCGGCTTCTGCGTCTTCGCCGGCGTTCCCATTGCGTTCGGGTTTGGCCTTGCGATCTTCGGCTATCTCGCGCTGACGACACGGACGCCCGTGATGGTGCTGGTCGGTCGGATGGACGAGGGCATGAGCCACCTCATCCTGCTCTCGGTGCCGCTGTTCGTGTTCTTGGGCCTCCTGATCGAGATGACCGGCATGGCGCGGGCCATGGTGGCGTTTCTCGCGAGCCTGCTTGGCCATGTCCGCGGCGGCCTGCATTACGTGCTGGTCGGCGCCATGTACCTGGTCTCGGGCATATCAGGCGCCAAGGCCGCCGACATGGCAGCCGTCGCGCCCGTGCTGTTTCCGGAGATGAAACAGCGCGGTGCCAAGCCCGGCGATCTCGTCGCGCTTCTGGCGGCGACCGGAGCCCAGACCGAAACCATTCCGCCGAGCCTCGTGCTGATCACGATCGGCTCGGTCACCGGCGTCTCGATCGCCGCCCTGTTCACCGGCGGCCTCCTGCCCGGCGTCGTGCTCGCGATCACGCTGTGCATGCTGGTGTGGTGGCGCTACCGCCACGAGGACATGAGCCACGTCCGCCGCGCCACGGGCGGCGAGATCGGCAAGACCTTCGTCATCGCCCTGCCCGCGCTCGCCCTGCCCTTCGTGATCCGCTACGCCGTGGTCGAGGGCATCGCGACGGCGACCGAGGTCTCCACCATCGGCATCGTCTATGGCGCGCTGGTCGGCCTCCTCGTCTACCGCCGCTTCGACTGGTCGCGGCTGTTTCCGATGCTGGTCGAGACCGCGGCGCTGTCTGGCGCCATCCTGCTGATCATCGGCACGGCGACCGGCATGGCCTGGGGCCTGACCCAATCAGGCTTCTCGCGCTCGCTGGCCGCGGCCATGACCGGATTGCCGGGGGGCGCTGCGACCTTCATCGCGGTGTCGATCCTGGCCTTCACCGTCCTCGGCAGCGTGCTGGAGGGCATCCCGGCAATCGTGCTGTTCGGGCCGCTGCTGTTCCCGATCGCCCGCGCCGTCGGCGTCCATGAGGTGCACTATGCCATGGTGATCATTCTCGCCATGGGTATCGGGCTATTCGCCCCGCCGTTCGGCGTCGGCTATTATGCGGCCTGCGCCATCGGACGCGTCGATCCGGCCGAGGGCATCCGCCCGATCTGGGGCTATCTGCTGGCGCTGCTGGTGGGATTGATCATCGTCGCGATCTTCCCCTGGATCTCGATCGGATTTCTTTGAGGCGTTTGACGGAGGGTGGCGATGAGTGAGCGGCAAAACCAGTACCATATCGGTCTCGACAAGACGCCCGCCAATTACGTTCCGCTCAGTCCCTTGAGCTTCCTCGCGCGCAGCGCGGCCGTCTATCCCGATCATGTCAGCACGGTCTATGAGGGCCGCAGCTTTACCTGGGCGCAGACCCATGAGCGCTGCAAGCGCTTTGCGTCCTGGCTCGCGCGCAAGGGCATCGGCGTCGGCGATACCGTGGCGGCGATGCTGCCGAACATCCCGGCGATGAACGAGGCGCATTTTGCCGTGCCCATGACCGGCGCCGTGCTCAACGCGCTCAACATCCGCCTCGATGCGGCCTCGATCGCGTTTCAGCTCGATCATGGCGGCGCGAAGATCATCCTGGTCGATCCCGAGTTTTCGGGCGTGATCACCGATGCGCTGGCGCAGATGACGGGCGCGAAGCCTTTGGTGGTCGATGTTGACGATGCATCGTTCAAGGGTGGCAGCCGCATCGGCGAGATCGAATATGAGGCGGCGGTTGCGCAAGGCGACCCCGATTTCGCGGCGATCACGCCGAGCGACGAATGGGACGCGATCGCGCTGAGCTACACCTCGGGCACGACCGGAAATCCCAAGGGCGTCGTCACCCATCATCGCGGCGCCTATCTCAACGCGGTCAGCAACATCCTCGCAGGCCAACTCGGCCAGCATCCGGTCTATCTCTGGACGCTGCCGATGTTCCATTGCAATGGCTGGTGCTTCCCGTGGACCATCGCGGCCGCGGCCGGCATCAATGTCTGCCTGCGCAAGGTCGAGCCGACCAGGATCTTCGAACTGATCAAGCAACACGGCGTCACCCACATGTGCGGCGCGCCGATCGTGTATAATGTGCTGATCAACGCCCCCGATGCGCCCAAGGGAAACGCCGCGCACCGCGTCGTCGGCCTGATCGCGGGCGCCGCGCCGCCGGTCGCCGTGCTCGAAGGCGCCGAGAGCATCGGCATCAAGCTGACGCATGTGTACGGCCTGACCGAGGTCTACGGCCCCGCCTCCGTCTGCGCCGAGCAGCCCGGCTGGGACGAGCTTCCGCCGGCCGAACGCGCGCGCATGAAGCGCCGGCAGGGCGTGCCCTACCCGCTCGAGGAAGGCGTCACCGTCATCGATCCCCAGACCATGCGACAGGTGCCGCGCGACGGCGAGACCATCGGCGAGGTCATGTTCCGCGGCAACATCGTGATGAAGGGCTATCTGAAGAACGAGAAAGCGACGAAGGAAGCTTTCGAAGGCGGCTGGTTTCACACGGGCGACCTCGGCGTGCTCGACGAGCACGGCTACGTCATCATCAAGGACCGCTCCAAGGACATCATCATCTCCGGGGGCGAGAACATCTCCTCCGTCGAGGTCGAGGACATCCTCTACAAACACCCGGCCGTGCTGTTCGCCGCAGTGGTGGCAAAGCCCGATCCGAAATGGGGTGAAGTGCCCTGCGCCTTCGTCGAGCTGAAGGACGGCGCCAGCGCCAGCGAAGCCGACATCATCGCGTTCTGCCGCAGCCACATGTCGGGCTTCAAGACGCCGAAGGCCGTCGTGTTCGGGCCCATCCCGAAAACGTCCACGGGCAAGATTCAAAAATTCCTGCTGCGTAATGCGGTGGGGTCAGCGAATGCGATCTCGGCTTGAGGGAATCCCGTAAACTCCTCCGCCCGCGCGCTGGAGAGCGGCGGGCGGAGGATGTCTCCGTCCTCACATCTTCTTGTAGGCGTCGACCACGGCCTGGCCGTCGGCCCCCGCCTTTTTGAGCCAGTCGGTCGTGAGCTGTTCGCCGATCTTCTGGAAGCCGACCTTCAACGCCGGGCTCGGCGGCTCGACGGTCATGCCTTTGGCCTTGAGCTGATCGATGTACCAGGTGCTCTTGTCCTGCCAGGCCTTCCAGCCGCGGGTCTCCGCCGTTGCCGCCGCCTTGAGAATGGCCTCCTGGGTCGGCTTGTCGAGCGCCTCGAACGCGGCCTTGTTGACGAAGGTGTAGTCCTTGGGAATCCAGGCCTGCACGTCATAGAAATACTTCAGCGACTCCCACGCCTTCGCGTCGTAGCCCGTGCCGCCCGACGACATGAAGGAATTCACCACACCGGTCGCGAGCGCCTGCGGCAATTCCGCGGCCTGAATCGTGACCGACTGCGCGCCGACCAGCTCTCCGATACGCGCGGTACCGACATTGTAGGCCCGCCATTTCAGGCCCTTCATGTCTTCGATCGTGGCGAGCGGCTTGTTGACGTACACCCCCTGCGGCGCCCACGGCACCACGAAGAGCAGCTTGAGCCCCTGCGCATCGAGCTTCTTGGCGATCGCGGGCTTGGAGGCCTGATACAGCTTCATCGCGTCCGGGAAGCTGGTCGCCAGGAACGGGACGACGTCGATGCCGAACAGCGGATCCTCGTTCTCGTGGATCGATAGCAGCACCTCGCCCATCTGCGCCTGCCCGGTCATCACCGCGCGCTTGATGTCCGGTGCCTTGAACAGCGACGCGCCGGGATGAACCGTGATCTGGAGCTTGCCGGACGTCGCGGCATCGACATCCTTGGCGAAGGCGACGAGATTTTCGGAGTGCGGATTGTCCGCCGGGTACGCCGCCGGCAAATTCCATTTGGTTTGGGCCAAGGCGGGGGTCGCAATCGCCATAACGCCGGCGATCAAGGACGCGTGGAATAAACGAGACATCATCGGACTTCTCCTCACTTCGATTTGAATACGCTCAGTCTGGGAAAGCGAGCTTGGGCAGGAACATCACGATCTGCGGATACTCCGTGATGATGAACACGGCAGCCAGCAGCAGGACGAAGAACGGAAACGCCGCGCGCGCAACCGTGAGCGTGTCGCGTCCGCTCATGTTCTGCAGCACGAACAGATTGAATCCGACCGGCGGCGTGATCTGCGCCATCTCGACATGGATGATGAGGTAGACGCCGAACCAGACCAAGTCGAGACCGGCCTGCCTGACCATCGGCAGCACGATGACGGCGGTCAGGACGATCATCGAGATGCCGTCGATCAGGCAGCCGAGGATGATGTACATGATGCTCAGATACAGCGCGAGCATGCCCGGCGTGAGCTGCTGCCCCTGGACCCAGGTGGCGAGTGCGGCCGGAATGCCCGTATAGGCCATCGCAGCCGTGGTATAGGCCGCGCCTGCCAGGATCAGCATGATCATGCAGGTCAGGCGCGTCGCGCTCATGATGCTTTCGAGGAGGTTCTTGCGCGTGAGCGTGCCGCTCCACCACGCCAGCAGCAGCGCGCCCGTAACACCCCATGCCGCGCATTCCGTGGCTGTCGCGAAGCCTAGCACCAACGATAAGAAGACTGCCAGGATCAGCAGCAGACAGGGCGCGAGCTTCGCCGACTCCTGCAGCTTCTGTCGGAATGGCATCGGCGGATCGCGGGGCGGAACCTTCTTGGGATTGAGCAGCGACCAGATGATGATGTAGCCCGAATAGAGCACCATCACGAGCACGCCCGGCAGGAAGCCGCCGAGGAACACCTGGAGCACGGAGACGTTCGCCGTGACGGCGTAGACCACCATCGGGATCGAGGGCGGGATCAGAAGGCCGAGCGTGCCGGAGCCTGCGAGCGAACCGAGGCTCAAGCCCTTGTCGTAGCCGCGCTTGTCGAGCTCGGGCAGCGCGATCTTGCCGATGGTCGCACAGGTCGCGGCCGAAGAGCCCGACACCGCCGCGAAGATGCCGCAACCGATCACGTTCACATGGGTCAGGCGCCCGGGCAGCCACTGAACCCAAGGCGACAGGCCCCGGAACATTTCCTCCGACAATTTGGTGCGGAAGAGGATCTCGCCCATCCAGATGAACAGCGGCAGCGCAGCCAGCGTCCATGACGAACTGGCGCTCCAGGTCGTTGTCGCCAGCACGGCGCCGAGCGGCAGGCTGGTCGTCAGCGCCATCGCCACGAAGCCGACGAGGCCGAGCGAGACCGCAATCCAGACGCCGCTTCCCAGCAGCAGGATCATGACGCCGAGCAGGACGAACGACAGCTCGATCATGCCGAGATTGGCCATGGTCAACCTCCGCCGCCCTGCGAGATGCGCTCGACGAACTCTTCCGGGGTCTCGTCCGGCGAGCCCTTTTCGTAGGTCGGCCTCTTGCCGCTGACGACCCCGACCATTTCATCGATGAGGGCGATCGACAGGATCGCAAGACCGCCGGCGAAGCCGAGCTGCGGGATCCAGAGCGGAAGCGGGACGACGCCCTGCGCCACATCATTGAAGCGCCATGAATCGTAGGTCATCTGCACCGCATAGCGGGTGAAATAGAGGATGAAGGCGGCGGCGATACCGAGCGCCACGATCTCCGCGATCTGCTTGGTTCGCCCGTGCAGACGTTCCAGCAGCAGGCCGACGCGGATCATCTCTCCGCGCTTGAAGGTGTGGGCGAGGCCGAGGAAAGCCATCGCGGCCATGCACCAGGACGCGAAATCGTCGCCGGCGGGAATGTTGATCGCAAATTGGCGTCCGACCGACATCGCCATCATGATTGCAAAGATCGCAACCATGAAGATGCCGGCGGCGTAGCCTGCCCCGAGATAAAGCAGATCCAGCGCGCGGCGCAGCGGTCCCCCCGTCGTTACGTCGTCCCCTGCCACGCCATCCCCATCCTCATACGAGGCGATCAGCCGACCCGGCGATCAATATCGCTCGTCACCGATCCTGCCTACCGCCCTTGCCCAACGCCTGTCTTTCAGACGTTAGATCAACATGATGCAGCCGATGCAAGCAAGGACTATGCCTGCCGGCGGCGGAATTTCTACCGCAGGTTCAGTGCGTCTCAAGCCGCAGCCCGTCAAAAGCGGGCACGACGCCTGCGGGCAGCGATTGCCGGATGACCTCGTAATCGACGTCGGCCGTCATGTTGGTGATGACCGCGCGCTTCGGCTTGAACCGCTCGATCCAGGACAGCGCGTCGTTGATGCTGAAATGGCTGACATGGTTGGTGTAGCGCAGGCCGTCGACGATCCAGAGATCGAGGTTTTCCAGCGCCCCCCAGCTCTCGCGCGGGATGTCGTTGAGATCGGGTGTGTAGGCCGCATCCCCGATGCGGTAGCCGAGCGCGGGGATGTTACCGTGCTGCACCAGAAAGGCCGTCATCGTGACGGCGCCGCCTTTCCCCAGAACGGTCTGGCTTTCGCCCGCCTCGATCGAATGCCGGGTCAGGATCGGCGGATAGTCGCTGCCCTCCGGCGAGATGAAGCAATAGGAGAACCGCGACAGGATGTCCTTGGCCGTCGACTGGTTGAAATAGGTCGGGATACGACGGCGCATGTGCATCACGACCGAACGCAGATCATCCATGCCGTGGGTCTGGTCGGCGTGCTCATGGGTCAGAAACACCGCGTCGATGTGATCGACATTGGTCGCGAGCAATTGCTCGCGCAGGTCCGGCGAGGTGTCGATCACGATGCGCGTGGTGCCGTGCTCGGAGATCCGTTCGACCAGCAGCGAGCAGCGGCGACGGCGGTTCTTGGGATTGCTGGGATCGCAGGCCCCCCAGCCCAGTGCCGGGCGCGGCACACCGGCGGAAGAGCCGCAGCCCAGGATCGTCAGCGTCAGCGTCATGCGGCTCCCAGTCCCAGTCCTATGCCTTCACCTTGGAAAACAGGCGAAAGAAGTTTTCGCTGGTCTGGCGCGAGATCTCGTCAAACGATACGCCGCGCGTCTCGGCCAGCACTTTCGCCACCTCAACCACATAAGCGGGCTCGTTGCGTTTACCCCGGAATTTGCCGGGCGCAAGATAAGGCGAGTCCGTTTCGACCAGGATGCGATCGGATGGCAGTTCCGCCGCCAGCGCCCGCAAAGTCTCCGATTTCTTGAAGGTCAGGATGCCAGTGAAGCCGATATAGAAGCCGAGCGACACCGCCTTCAGCGCCAATTCGCGCCCGCCCGTATAGCAATGCAGCACCGCGCGAAACGATCCCTTGGCCGCCTCCTCCTCCAGGATGCGCGCGCAGTCCGCGTCGGCTTCGCGGGTGTGGATCACCAACGGCAGGCCGGTGGCGCGCGCGGCTGCAATGTGGGCGCGAAAGCCCCTCGCCTGCGCCTCCGGCGAGCCGTTGTCGTAGAAATAATCGAGCCCGGCTTCGCCGAGCGCGACGACCTTGGGATGCTCCGTGAACGCAACCAGCTCGCCCGGCGAAATGCCGTCCTCCTCATCCGCATTGTGCGGATGAGTGCCGACCGAGCAGTAGACGTCGTCGTGGCGCTCGGCGATGGCCAGAAGCTGATCGAGCTTTCGCACCCGAGTCGAGATCGTGACCATGCGGCCGATGCCGGCCGCGCGCGCTCGCGACACGATCCCGTCGAGATCTTCCGCAAAGTCGGGGAAATCCAGATGGCAGTGGCTGTCGACAAGCATTATCGAGCGTCGCTTTCCAAAACCCAGAGGTCGGCCGTCGGCGGTCCCGACCTTCGACGGTGCTGGATGGCTGTCGACGGGGGCCTCAACTCACAGGTAGGGGTAGTGTGAGGAGACGTCAACCGGACCGCCGATCTCGCACACCGGCCGGTTCCTGCGCGGCCAAGCGCCGTCAGCGGTCAGGATCAGAGGTCCAGCACCTCGCGCACCTTCTGCGCCAGCTTGTCGCTCCTGTAGGGTTTTTGCAGCAGATGCACCCCGGCATCGAGCCGACCATGATGGACGATCGAGTTCTCGGTATAGCCCGAGGTGAACAGAACCCGAATGCCTGGGACGCTCTGTCCGATCCGCTCCGCGAGTTCACGTCCGGTCATGCCGCCAGGCATCACGACGTCCGTGAACAACAGATCGGGCGCTCCGGAACGCGAAACTTCCAGGAGCGCGGACGGTCCGTCGCCGGCCTCCGTCACCCGATAACCCAGGCGACGCAATTGTTGGACGGCAAACATCCGCACATGAGGATCGTCCTCGACGACAAGGATGGATTCAGCGCCGGTCGCGGCGGGTTCCGGAGCCTGTGAAGACGGGACAGCGGTCGTCGTGCCGGCTTCGGCACGCGGCAAATAGATCTTGATGCACGTGCCGTGCCCGACTTCGCTGTAGACCTGGATGTGCCCGCCGGTCTGCTTGACGAAGCCGTACACCATGCTGAGTCCGAGTCCCGTCCCCTTGCCGACCGGCTTGGTCGTGAAAAACGGCTCGAAGATGCGCTCACGCATCTCCGGGGCGATGCCGCTGCCCGTGTCGGACAAGGCCATCATGACGTACTGCCCTGGATTGACCTCCAAGTTGTGCGCGGCATAATCGTCCGAGAGATCGACGTTGGCCGTCTCGATCGTCAGCTTGCCACCCTGCGGCATCGCATCGCGCGCATTTAGGACGATATTGAGAATGGCAGTCTCGGTTTGGCGGATATCGGCGGTCACGCTCCACAACGGCCTCGCAAGTCGAAGTTCGACTTCGACATTCTCGCCGATGGTACGCCGCAGCAGCGCATTCATGTGCGTCACGACCTCATTCAGCTCGAACGTGCTGGGCTCCAGCGCCTGGCGGCGCGCGTAGGCGAGCATAAGTTGCGTCAGGCTCGCGCCGCGCTCGGCGGCGGCGATGATCGGCTCGACCAGCTTGCGAAGATCGTCGCTCTTGATCTCATCCTTGAGGACCTCTGCGTTGCCGAGGACGACAGTCAGCAGATTGTTGAAGTCATGGGCGATGCCGCCAGTCAACTGGCCGATCGCTTCCATCTTCTGCGCCTGTGCGAGTTGCGCTTCGATCCGCTTGCGGTCCGTGATGTCTTCCGTCAGGAAAGCGACGCCGCCGATGTTGCCGCGCGCATCGAACCAGGGGCGCACCTCCCAGCGCAGCCATTGCAGCCGACCATCGGATCTCGTGAACGAATCCTCGTCGGCATGAAGTGTCTCGCCCGCAAGGGCGCGGCGGTGAATCGCGCGCCAGCGTTCCGGAACTTCGGGAAAGACTTCATAATGTGACAGCCCGCGCAGATCGCGTCCAATGAGACCGTAGTCGACCAGCCAGCGGTCGCTGTAGACGATGTAACGCAGCTCATTATCGAGCATCGCGATCGCGGCGGGCGAGTATTTGATGAAATATCTCAGGCGCTCCTCGCTCTCGCGCAAGGCTTCCGCTGCTCCTTGTTGGAGCTCTTCGAGGGTTCTGCGGCTGGAAACGTCCCTCACTGCAGCGATCGCGGCATGCCGGTCGGCTACGATGATCGGACTGATGCTGATCTCGGCCGGGAATTCCGTCGTGTCCTTACGACGCCCAGACAGCAGCAATCCTGCACCCATCATTCGAGAGGTCGGCTTCCGGAAATAGGCTTTGATCTGATTGGAGTGTTCGCCGCGAAATCGTTCGGGGATCAGCACCTCGATCGAGCCGCCGACAAGCTCGTCGGGCGCGTATCCGAAAATGTCGGTGACACGATCACTGGCGAATTCGATCACGCCAGCGGCGCTGATCATGATAACGGCGTCCGGACTGGCCGCCAGGACCCCTCTGAACCTCGCTTCGCTTGCGCGCAAATCGGCCGCTGTGCGGTCTCGATGAGCGGGTCCCTGCCCCAATCTCAGGTTACGCAGTCGCTGCCGAAATCCGGCTCTGAGCGACCTCCCAAGCTTTTTTGGCGACTTGCCTTCGTCCTTGATGTCCGGTGGACTCAATTTTCACCTATCCTGCCTAGGTGCGAAGAGCAGAGTCCGGCGCTCAAGTTGCATTGACCTGGATCAATGACACGGACCAAAATCGCGTGCGCGGCGTCGGTCGCGCGGTTAGCCGCCCATCTGAATACCTGTCAGCAAGGGGCTGCGCAGGTCCCGGCGTCCCGCGCAAGCCCTCCGGGGCAAGCGTAAGGCCGGGACCCGGGCGCCGGGTCGTGTTCAAGCCGCGGGCTCGATGTAGCGCGGGAATGCCGGCGTCGGCGCCGGCAGCGTCGAGCCCGGCGCGATCCGCTTGTCCCCACCGAGCATCGCGAAAGTGCGCTCGCCGTCCGGGATGCCGAGGCTGTCGAGCAGCAATCCCGAGGCGGTCGGCATCGCGGGCTGCGCCAGGATCGCGATCTGGCGCACGACTTCGGCGGTGACGTAGAGCACCGTCTTCTGCCTGACAGGATCGGTCTTGGCGAGCGCCCACGGCGCCTCGCCCGCGAAATAGCGGTTGGCCTCCGCGACCACGGCCCACACGGCGTTGAGCCAGTGATGGATCTGCTGCGTCGCCATGGCCGCGCGGGACGCGGCGACCATGCCGTCGGCCATCGCCAAAATCGCCTTGTCGTTGTCGCTGTACTCGCCGGGCTCGGGCAGCACGCCGCTGAGCTGTTTTGCGATCATCGACAGCGAACGCTGCGCGAGGTTGCCGAGATCGTTGGCGAGGTCGGCGTTGATGCGCGCCACGATGGCCTCGTGGTTGTAATTGCCGTCCTGTCCGAACGGCACCTCGCGCAGGAAGAAATAGCGCACCTGGTCGACGCCGTACTGGTCGGCGAGGTTGAAGGGATCGACGACGTTGCCGACCGACTTCGACATCTTCTCGCCCCGGCTGAACAGGAAGCCGTGAGCATAGACCCGCTTCGGCAGCGGAATCCCGGCCGACAGCAGGAATGCCGGCCAGTACACCGCGTGGAAACGGATGATGTCCTTGCCGATGATGTGCACATCGGCCGGCCAATAGCGCCAGTTCTTGTCGTTTTCGTCGGGGAAGCCGACGCCGGTGATGTAGTTGGTCAGCGCGTCGACCCAGACATACATCACGTGCTCTTCGTCGCCGGGGACCTTGACGCCCCAATCGAATGTGGTGCGCGAGATCGAGAGATCACGCAGGCCGCCTTTGACGAAGCTCACCACCTCGTTCTTGCGGGAATCCGGCCCGATGAAGTCGGGCTGGTCCGCGTAAAGCTGCAACAGCTTGTCCTGGTAGGCCGACAGGCGGAAGAAATAGCTCTTCTCCTCGACCCATTCGACCGGCGTGCCCTGCGGGCCGAGCCGGACGCCGTCATCGTTCAAGCGCGTCTCATCCTCGGCGTAATAGGCCTCGTCCCGCACGGAATACCAGCCGGCATAGACGTCGGCATAGATGTCGCCGTTCGCCTCCATGCGCCGCCAGATCTCCTGGCTGGAGCGATGATGCTGCTCCTCGGTGGTGCGAATGAAACGGTCGAACGAGACGTTCAGACGCTCGTCCATCTGCTTGAAGCGACCAGCATTGCGGGTTGCGAGGTCGGCTGCAGACATGCCCTCGCCGGCCGCCGTCTGCACCATCTTCTGACCGTGCTCGTCGGTGCCGGTCAGGAAGAACACGTCCTTGCCGTCGAGCCGCGCAAAGCGCGCCAGCACGTCGGTCGCGATCGCCTCATAGGCGTGGCCGATATGCGGGACGCCGTTGGGATAGGCGATGGCGGTCGTGATGTAGAAGACGTTGTCGCGCGCGGGTGCGGCAACGGGTGCGCGGACTTGCAGAGCTGCGACAGGCTTCGGCGCAGGCTGCACCTTAGCCTTCGACACTTTGGACTTCGACACTTTGGGCTTAACAGCCTCCCGCGGGGCAGCGACAGGGGTCGGCGTGCCGATCACTGCAGCCGCAGTCACCTTGGCCTTCCTGGCCACTTTCTTCGCAGGAGCTTTGGCCGGCTTCTTGACCGCTTTCTTCACCGTCTTCCTGGTGACGGCCGGCTTCTTGGCGGCCTGCTTGCTGGCCTTCTTTACTGTCTTCGCAGCGCTCTTCTTCACGCGCTTCTTGGCGGCAGCCTTCTTCGCCTTCGCGGCCTTCTTGCCCGTCTTGGCAGCTTTGCGCGCAAGCGCTTTCACAGCCTTCCTCGCGGCTTTCTTGACGGCTTTCTTCGCAGCCTTCTTCTTGCCCTTGGCGGTTTTCTTAGTTCGCGTTGCCACGACGAATTCCTTTTGTCGGCATCTCAAAAATCGGGAAACGAACCTGCGTCAGGTCGTTGTCTTGCGCATGATCGTTTCGGAAAACCGCTCCGCACTTTCCCGGCTCATGCTTCAGCGCGTTGCGTCCGCCAGCCAGCCAAACACCGAGAAAACCAAGGGCTTGCGCTCCAGATTGTAGGTTTCGGTGTCGCGCGCGGCGCGGACGATCTTTTCCCATACCTCGGCTAGGCGCGCAAGGCGCGGCAGGTTCTGGTTGGCATTGGCATCGTCCGCATGCAGGCGCTCCGCGATCCAGCGGTCGATGCCGTCGATGAAGGCGCCGAGCGCGACGCGGTCGTTGGTGGGAAGCGAATCGCCGAGCGTGTGCAGTTCGCGCGGATCGACCTGCGGCAGTCGCGCCAGCATCGCCGCCGTGCGCTGCTGCAGCTTCAGAGCATCGCCGCCGAGCAGCGTCAGCGCCCGTGCAACGCTGCCCTCGGAGGCCTCTGCGGCCTCACGCAGCGCAGGATCGTTCGGATCGAGCTCGGCCGCCGAAGCCGCCGCCCCGATCACATCATTCGTGGCGAGCGATCGCAGGCGCAGCTTGCGGCAGCGCGACTGGATCGTGGCGAGCACGCGCGCGGGGGCGTGGCTCACCAGAAGGAACAGCGATTGCTGCGGCGGCTCCTCAAGAACCTTCAGAAGCGCGTTGGCCGCGTTC
>LNAP01001130.1_pt1 | contig 28796 bp, 26 predicted proteins | sample 602601 | NCBI WGS metagenome assembly LNAP01 (sample SAMN02440304, study PRJNA202911) | soil metagenome | biome: Subtropical and temperate rainforests or woodlands; isolation source: soil samples (1 kg each in a 20% v/v slurry with milli Q water) were... ... | reverse complement strand
CTTGTGGGTCTATCTGATCAGCCAGGCGGGATTTGCCCAGGCGGCCTTGTGGGTAGGCGTGACCATGGTGGCGGTGATCGCCGTGCTTGCGCGCAAGGTTTTTGCCGTCACGCCACAGCAGCTCGGCCAGGATCCGGACGGCGCCTTGGAGCCAACCCAGGCGCCAGCGGCGGCCGTCAGCGCCGCAACGCCAGCGCCGGTGACGGACCTGTGGCGCAATCGGGCGTTTCTCACCTTGGCCGCCGGCATGGCGCTGGGCCTGTTCGCCCAGATCGGCCTGATCGCGCATCTGCTTTCCCTGCTGGCGCCTCTGCTGGGTGCGCAAACCGCCGGCCTGGCCATGGGACTGGCAACGGCCGCGGCCATAGGCGGGCGCACGCTGGTGGGATGGTTGATGCCTGCCGGCGCGGACCGGCGCAAAGTGGCCTGCGTGGCTTACGCCATCCAGATCGCCGGTTCGCTGGTTCTGATGCTGGCCGCTGACCACGCCTGGGCCATCTGGCTGGGTGTGCTGCTGTTCGGCTCGGGCATAGGGAACGCGACCTCGCTGCCGCCGCTGATCGCGCAGACCGAGTTCGCACGCGAGGACACGCAACGCGTGGTGCCGCTGATCGTCGCCATGTCGCAAGGCGCCTACGCCTTCGCACCCGCGCTGTTCGGCATGCTGCGGGCCTGGTCGGAGCAGGCCGGACAGCCGCTGCTCTGGTTCCTGGCCTTGGCAGCCAGCCTGCAGGCCGCCGCCATTGCCAGTTTTGCCCTGGGGTGGGCTACTCCAGCCCGCCGCGGCGGGCAACCAGCCCGGCCATGACGGCATCGCCGTTTTCGCCCGCCAGGCCTTCGGCCACGCCGCGCCGGTCGGCAACCGTGCGGTTCTGGCTGACCTTCCATTTGCCTTCGATGCGCGCAATGGGAATCTCCACGCCCACGATGGCGCGCATCTGGGCCGCGATGAAATCCTCCGGCGCGTCGGCCACGCGCCAAGGCTGCGCACGCGCTTTTTCCTGGCTGTCGGTCAGCGCGTCCAGCTGCGCGCGCAGCCAGGCCGGGTCGTCCTGGATCACCGGCGTGCCCCAGACGTGCACGGCGACGAAATTCCATGTGGGCACAACCTTGTGCGTCTCGGTCTTGGTCGGATACCAGGACGGCGTGACGTAGGCTTGCGGCCCATGGAAGACGGCCAGGCATTCCCGCCCCGACCCCAGGTCGGCAAGCTGCGGATTGGCGCGGGCCACATGCAGGCGCAGTACGCCTTGCGGCCCGTCGGGGTACAGCAGACAGGGAACGTGGTTCGCCATCAGCCCGCCCTCCCCGCTGGTCGTGAGCACGGCAAGCGGATGGGCGCGGATGAAATCATGCTGGACTTCGAGCGAGTCTTCGCGAAAGGCGGACGGCAGGTACATGGCGGATTCGGCGGTAGCAGGTAAAACCACAACATACCGCTATCGTGGCTCCATTTCCAGGACCAGCCAGGATCCATTTCATGGAGCCAGAGGCATCACGCCAGCAACGGCTTTTCCAGCAGGATGGTCATGAAGCCGCTGTCCCATTCTTCGTCGGGATAGGTGTCTATTTCGACGTAGCCGTGCTTCCCATAAAACTGGCGGCTCCGCTTGTTGAAGGAATCCGTCTCCAGCCGCGCGCGCCCGAATCCCGCGTCGCGAATGGCTGCTTCCATCCATGCCAGCAAGGCGCCTCCGACGCCCTGGCCCTGCCTTGCGGGATGCACATGCAAGGCCCAGATGAAGTCGTTCTCCCAATCCGCCATGCCTGCGGGCATGCCGTCGATTTCGCACACCATGAAAAGGTTTCCCCGCGTGCGCACGTACTCCGCCGTCTTGCCGCTTGCGCGGAACTGCCGATCCCTTTCCGCCGTCATCTCGGGCATCCACGTACCTTCGTAGGTGCGCATCAGCAGGTCTTCCAGAAAGGCTGCGTCCTCAGGCCGGGTCGGCCTGATCAAGAATTTTTGTTGTTGGTCCGTCATGCGCGGCAGTGTAGCAATGCCCGCCGTGGCCTCGAAATAGATGCGCGCGCGGCTATCGTCGCACACGTTCGTACGCCTGGTTCATGCGGTCCCGCGCCCCGGTCTCGTTGGCGTAGGCGCGGTCATAGGTGTCCAGGCAATCCTGTGTAGGATTCGGCCACTTGATCGCGGCGATCGCGGCGGTGAGCTCGTCGCGGGACCGCTGCCAATCCTTGACGGCGGCATACCACTGCTTGGCGGTGTCCATAGTTGCCTCCCTATGTGCACTCGTCCATCGTAGTCCCGCGGCGGCATCTTGCGGCGGCTATTACGGCTTACCCGGAATGGCGCTTCCGCTTGCCCAACACAGCATTCCGGTTTTCCCAGAATGGAATTCTGCTTTCCAGCGGAACAGGAGTTTCATCCTGCCTGTAGCGGGAAAACTGGCGCGGAATGGAGCAATAATTGGGCCGCCCCCGGCGCACGTGCGGCCCTTGCCGTCCGCCGCGCCGGGCATCACTTTCAGGAAAAGAGAAGAACATGAAGACCCGCCTCGCTCTGGCCGCCTGCTGTGCCGTGATAGGCCTTGCCGGCTGCACCAACCTGCCCAAGCCGCAGAACTACTCCACCTCCCTGGGCGAAAGCCAAAGCCGGCTCAAGCAGGATCCCGACTGGAGCGCCGGCATGGTCTGGGCGCGCCCCGGTCCGCCTATCGGCAGCCAGTACCAGAAGAAGCTCATCCTGGAACCGGTGCAATACATCCAGGGCGACCGGCCGGACGAGCTGGACATGAAGGGCGACAGCGCCATGCGCGAGCGCGCGTTGGCCTACCTGAACGAGGCGCTCCGGCGCGAGTTCGAACAAGCCGGCTATCAACTGCTGACCCAGCCCGCACCGCATGCACTGCGCCTGAGCGCCGCCATCACCGGCACGTTCCGCAACGAACGCGACCCCAGGATGATGGAGTACATCCCCATCGGCTTCGTGATCGGCCAGACCGTCAAGGCGGCCGGCTACCGCGACCAGTCCGCACGTCTGCTGCTCGAAGCCGCCCTGCGCGACGCCAATACCAACGAGTTGCTGATCGCCTCGCTGGGCACCGTCACGGGCGGCAATCTGCCCGCGGACCGCAAGCCCACCGCGGACGACGTGCGCAGCGCCATCGACGACTGGGCGCTCCACGCGCGCGAACAGTTCGACCGCATCTGGCTGGAAGACCGGCCGGAAGCCGGCTAGCGCCTGCGTCCACACCAATGGAAGCGTCCTATCAGTGTTGAGAGGTCCTGATCCTTCAGGGCGGAACATAAAGGGCAGGAGCGGGTCGAATCCATCGTTTTTTCTTCAGAAAATCACGATGTGATGAATATTGACGTCAACCCTCACTTACCCAGCGCCACGGCTAATGCTACTGTTCCGCCTGTGCAAGGAGTACATGCAATGGATCAGAAAACCAAGCCCTGGGCTTTTCCCAAGCCGCATCCGGAAAATACCCCGCGGGGTGAACGCAACAAACAGGAGTTCGACGCTCCCGTGCAAGACCCGAAGCCCGCGGCCAAACCCCGCGCAAAGAAGGAGACGCCGGCCGCCAGCCGGGCTCGCCCATGAGCCCGGCGCCATGGACGCGCGCCGCGACGGCGGCCGTACTGTCCGCGCTTTCCCTGGCTGCAGCCGCAACCGCCGACGTCCAGACGGGAGACCTGGTATTCCAGCAATCCCGCTCTGCGCAAAGCCTGGCCATCCAGCAGGCCACACATTCGCCATATAGCCACATGGGCATGATCGTCATGCGCCAGGGCCGCCCCCATGTGCTGGAGGCCGCGGCCAGCGTCAGCTACACGCCGCTGGAACAATGGGCTGCGCAAGGCGAACGCGGCCACTACGTGGTCAAGCGCCTGCGCGACGATACGCGGCTCACGCCTGCCGCGCAGATACAGCTGGCAGACGCCGGCGCCGCGTTCGCAGGCAAGCCTTACGACCTGGTGTTTGCCTGGTCGGACGACAGAATCTACTGCTCGGAATTGGTCTGGAAGGTTTACCAGCGCGCGCTGGGCGTGGAAATCGGCGCGCTCGCGCCGCTCAAGCGCTTCGACCTCTCGTCGCCGACGGTGCGCGCCAAGATGCAGGAACGCTACGGACGGGACATCCCCTGGGATGAGCCCATCATTTCGCCTGCCGCCATGTTCGACTCTCCCCTGCTCCGGACGGTGGACCAGCGCTAGCGGCGCAGGCGGAATGACTACGCAACCTGCGCTAGCATTCGGCATCGACAAGGCGCAACCGCGCGGAGAACTGGCGATGGCCATGATCACGGATCCACCGCTGCGGGGCAGCGGCAAGATTACGGGAGTCTTTTTCGACCCGACCGGCGAAATCGCCGCCGTGGCTTCCGAATTTCCCTTGCTGGCCAATCCGCGCGCGCGCGCCGCTTATGGCGGACAAGCCTTGCGGTACCGCGTCGCCCTGTACCGCCGCGGCGGCCTCGCCCCTTTCGCCGCCCTCGACGATCTGCGCTTCCCTGTCAACGACGTGGCCTTCCATCCGATCCAGAGCGTCGTTGCGATTGGCGCCGGCAGCTATGACGGCGGCTACCTGTTCGAAGGCGACCTGATCGCCTGGGACTGGCGTAGCGGCCGGCGGCAGCGGTTCTTCAGCCGCATCCCCGAAGTCGTGCGCTGCGCCTACAACGCCGCCGGCGACCAGATCGAAGCGTGGGTCCGGCCCTGGGACGAGGAGTGGGAGGGACTGCCCGAGGACGTGCACGACGCCGCGTTCAACACCCTGTTTGCGGTGCGCATTCCCTACGATCAGGCGAGCTGGTCCTCCTCCTGCTCCAGGGATCTGGAACTCTCCCGCGATGATTTCACGTCAGCGGGCCAGCCGTCCGCCGACACGCCGGCGCCCCATGCCCGCCTTGCGCAATGGCTGGGCCTGCCCGAGCTGGCGAACCGGGGCGCGATCCGCGATCTCGCCTGGCTGGACCACCAACGCATCGCCGTCGCACACGACGGTTGCCTGCTCGAAATCCATGACACCGGCGGCGGCCCGATCGCAACATACACAGGCGCCGGACACGGAACCGAAATCATCCGGGCCGCGGGCATCCACGTGCACGTCGTGGAGCCTTCAAAGCGGCCTGGCATGATGTGGCGTCAGGACTCCAGGCTCTACACGCTGACGGACGAAGGACTGAACCTCGTCGCCGAGTACGACGGCGAATTCACATTCTCGGCATCGTCCCCCGGCGTATTGCTGGGCCGCATGAACCGCGTCCCCGCGGCCAAGAATGCGCAGGACCGGTTGCGCGACCTGCATTCGGGCGCCGAACGGCGCGTGGACCTGGGACACTACGACTGCTTCAATCATTACATCCGCATCAGCGGCGCACCGTCGCTGTTCTGCGTGCAGGGCACGCCGGCCAGTTCCCATGAAGCGAAGCGCCTGTGCATGGTCTCCGCCGACGGCCAGGCCAGGCCGCTTTGGCCGGTGCTGAAGGCCAACGGCAAGCCCGACAGCCACACCATGGAGCTTTGCGGCTGCTATGTCGAGGATGCGCAAGGCGCGGGCCTGGTCGTCAGCGGCCGGCACTACGCTCCCGCCGTCAACGTCGCCTGCGCCGGCTTCATCTACCGCAAGCCGCTGGACCGCGACCGCGAACTCTGGCGCCACCCAACCACCGCGTCGGCCAGCGCGGTCATATTCCTGCCCGGCCTCGGACTGATCGCGGCCGCGTTCCTGGACGGCGGCCTGTTGCTGCTGGACGCCGCGTCGGGCGCAGTCCTGCTGCGCGCCACAATGCGTTTGGACGGTCTTCCCACGCTGGTCCACGCCATGGACGCGCATGGCGAACAACTGGCCCTGGGAACAGCCGACGGCCGGATAGCCGTGACCACCGTCGGCCAGCTGCTGGCGCAGGACGCGGCGCCGGGCTGGGTGGAAATCGGCTAGGCGTAATCCCCTAGGCCCGCCGCGCGAGACACCCGCTATCCTCGCGGACGTGTCTATGCGCGACTACCCATGACCCCACGTCTGGATCTGTATACCCTGCAAGTGTTCCTGGCAGTGCTGGAAGAAGGCAGCATCGCCGCTGCCGCCACGCGCGAACACATCGCGCCATCCGCGCTCTCCAAGCGATTGTCCGAGCTCGAACGCGTCCTGGACGTGCCGTTGTTCCAGCGCCATGCGCGCGGCGTGGAGCCGACCAGCGCCGCGCATGCGCTGGCACGGCGCGCACGCACCCTGCTGCATCAAACCCAGGATCTCGCCGCGGAGATCCGCGACTACTCCGCCGGCTTGCGCGGCCGGGTGCGCGTCGCGGCGAACCTGTCCTCCATCGCCCAGTTCCTGCCCATGGAACTGCGCCGCTTCCTGACACAACATCCCAACGTGCAGATCGATCTGGAGGAATCCGTCAGCGCCGGCGTCACGCGCGCCGTGATCGACAATGTCGCCGACATCGGCGTCTACACGCAGTCCGATGACGAGAACGGACTGGACATATTTCCCTACCATCGCGACGTCATGGCGCTGGTGGCGCCAGCGGGGCATCCCTTGTCGCGGCACCGGCAGGTGTCGTTCGCCGACACGCTGGATTACGACCACGTCGGCATGCACCGGGGCAGCGCCGCGAACTATCTGTTCACGCGCGAGGCCGCCTCCATGAACCGCTCGCTGCGGCTGCGCTTCCAGGTCACGTCCTATGACGCGCTGGTATCAATGGTGCGCGCGGACCTGGGGATAGGCATCGTGCCCGCCAAGGCTCTGTCCGCGTACGTCTGCGACGAGCTTTGCATCATTCCGCTGACCGATGCCTGGGCACGCCGCCAATTGAAATTGTGCGTACGCAGCAACGAATCGCTGTCGGGAGCCGCCCGCCTGCTGCTGGATCACCTGATCGCCCAAGCCGCAACGCAGCAATAAGGCGGCCAGGTCTGCCCGTGCGCGAAGCATCCGGCTGCAGCCATCGCATTTCGCGATACCCCGTCGAATATTCACGATTTGTCCCTCCTGAATCCTTCACTGAAGATAGTGACCGACAAACCATGTCCCGGACATCGCCGCGCGAGGCCCTTGCGGGCGCAGGATCCGGGCGCCAGGAGACCGAAGCCGTGAGCCTTCCAGACCGAGTCGAAATCGTGGAAGTCGGCCTGCGCGACGGACTGCAGATCGAGTCCGAGTTCGTGCCCACCGACACCAAAATCCAGACCCTGAACGCGCTGATAGACGCCGGCGTGCGGCATTTCGAAGCGACGTCCTTCGTCTCGCCGCGCGCCGTGCCGCAAATGCGCGACGCAAAAGAAGTGCTGCAGGGGGTGCGCAAGCGCCCGGGCGTGGTGCTGGGCGCGCTGGCGCCCAACCGCAAGGGCGTCGAACGCGCCCTGCAATCGCAGGCCGACGAGATCGTCGTGTTCCTGTCCGCCACCGAAAGCCACAACACCAAGAACCTGAATCGCCCGGTCGAGCAGTCGCTGCGCGACATCGAGGACATCGCGCAACTGCTGCAGGATCAGCCCATCAAACGCAAGGGCGCGATTGCCGTCGCCTTTGGCTGTCCCTTCGAAGGCGACGTGGACCTGGGCCGCATCCGGACCATCTTCGACCATTTCGTCCGGCAAGGCTTCGACGCCGTGACGCTGGGAGACACCACCGGCATGGCCACGCCCAAACTGGTGCGCAGCACGGTGGAAGCGCTGCGCGCCGACCATCCCGACGTCAAGATCTCGCTGCACTTCCACAACACGCGCGGCATCGGCCTGGTGAATGTGGTGGAAGGCCTGCGCGTCGGCGTCACCTCGTACGAGTCCTCGCTCGCGGGACTGGGCGGCTGCCCGTTCGCGCCCGGTGCCACCGGCAATATCTGCACCGAAGACCTGGTCTACCTGCTGGACGAGATGGGCGTGGACAGCGGCATCGACCTGGGCGCGCTGATCAAGGTGGCCCAACGGCTGGAAGGTATCGTCGGCCGCGGCCTGCCCGGCCAGTTGATGAAGGCGGGGCCGCGCCTGCATCTGCACGACTACAACGTCGCCACCGGCGCGGTCGGCTAAGGAGACCGCATGGACAGCGAATCGAATCGCGGCGCGCTGCTCGGCCTGTCGGCCGTGCGCGAGACCGGCGTCAACCTGAATCGCCCCGAATGCGTGCTGAGCACCGCGGCGGGCGATCTCTATGTGTCGGACAAGGCCGGCGGCATCCGCCACATCCTGCCCAACGGCAACGCCCGGCTGATCGGCGCCCAGCCTGGCCTGATCCCCAACGGCTTCGCGCTGCTGCGCGACGGCTCGTTCGCTGTGGCGAACCTGGCCGACGACGGTGGCGTATGGCGCGTGCAGCGCGACGGCGCCGCCGAACCCTACATCATGGAGATCGACGGCGTGCGCCTGCCCAGCGTCAACTTCGTCTGGCTGGACGACCGTGAACGCCTGTGGATCTGCGTCAGCACCGTGCGCCGCGGCGACCACCAGTTTCGCCGCGACATCGCCGACGGCTTCATCGCCCTGCATGATGAGCACGGCACGCGCATCGTCGCGCAGGACGTGCATTGGACCAACGAATGCCGCACCGATCCCGGCGGCACGCACCTGTACGTCAACGAAACCTTCGGCCGGCGCCTGCTGCGCTTTCGCATCGGCGCCAACGGCGACCTCGGCGAACGCACGGTCATCACGGAATTCGGCAAGGGCACCTATCCCGACGGCATGGCGGTTGATGAAGAAGGTCACATCTGGGTGGTCAGCGTGGTCTCCAACCGGGTGATACGGATCAGCCCCAAAGGACACCAGCAACTTGTGCTGGAAGACGGCGACGCCGCGCACATCGACCGGCTGGAGGCCGAGTACCTGGCCAACCGCCTGAGCCGCCCCATGGTCTACGACAACCACAGCAAGCGGCTGCAGAACATCACCAGCCTGGCGTTCGGCGGCCCCGACCGCAAGACCGCCTACATGGGCTGCATCAATGGTTCCAGCTTGGCGGTGTTCGATTCGCCGGTGGCGGGCATCAAGCCCGTGCACTGGAACTGGTAGGCCGGATCCGCATTCCGGAGGAGACATCATGAACAAAAAACACTCGCCGTTCCTGGTCCGCGCCTCGGCATCCCTGCTGGCGCTGTCGGTAACCGTCGCCGGGGTGTTCGCACCCCTGGGCGATGCGCAGGCGCGGGAAATGAAGATCGCGACCATCGCCGCGTCCAACAGCCCCTGGGACCACGCCATGCGCGCCTTCGCCGAGGAAGCCGCCAAGCAATCCCAGAATGACCTGCAAGTGCATGTCTACACGGACGGGCAATTGGGCGACATCAGCAAGATCCTGTCTTCCATGCAATTGGGTACGCTGGACATGGGCTACTTCGGCCTGGGCTCCGTCGTATTCCTGCGCGGCGCCCAGCCCTTGAACATCCTGTACGCGCCCTATCTGTTCAAGAGCGGCGAACAGGCCGAGCGCATCATCAACAGCGACGAGTTCGCCCAGATCTTCGACGACGTCGCCAAGAAATCCGGCGTCCGGGTATTCGCGGCCTTCGGCATACGCTCGCCGCGCGCGCTGCAAACCGTGTCGCGCGCTATCAACAAGCCCGAGGACGTCAAGGGCCTGAAGCTGCGCGTTCCGTCCATTCCCATCCTGAAAACCACGTTCGAGAAGCTCGGCGCGCAGGTCGTGCCGCTGGGCATGACCGAAATCTACACAGCGCTGGGCCGCGGCATGATAGACGGCCAGGACAACGGCTTCGACCTGTCGATTCCGCTGCGTTTCCATGAAGAGGCCAAGTACTGGGCGGCCACGGATCACGCCTACGAGTTGACCGGCTGGTTCATTTCCGAGCGCGTCTGGCAAAGCCTGGACGCCAAGCAGCGCCAGGCGCTGACCGAGGCTGCCAAGGCTGGCGGCAAGGTCGCCACCAAGCTGGACCAGGAGCTGGACGACAACGCGGTCAAGATCCTCAAGCAAGCCGGCGTCACGTACACGCAGCCCGACAAGGCCGCGTTCAAGGCGGCCCTGGCCACCGTCTATCAGCAGTACGAAGGCAAGGATTGGCCGGCCGGCATGGTCGAACGCATCCAGAAGATGCAGGAGTAGGAGATGGCCGCGCCCATGCCCGCGACGACGGTACGCTCCGCGGCTCGCGCCACATCCGGCTGGCGCGGCCTGGTCCTGCGAGCCGACCGCACCGTGTGCTGGATCGGCCGGCTCGCGGTCGCCCTCACCCTGGCCATGGTGCTGGTGTTCTGCTTCGCCCAGGTCCTGGACCGGTATCTGCTGAAAACGCAGTTCGACGCCTGGGACCAGGTCGCACGCATAGGCATGCTGTGGTGTGCGTTCGTCGGCGCCGCCATGGCGCTGCGCGAGCGCCGCAACGTGGTGATAGACATCATCGACCGCCATTTGCCGGAACGCTTGCGGCGCGCGCGCGACCGCCTGTTCGACGCCCTGCTGCTGGCGCTGGCCGCGACCCTGTTCTACAAGGGCCTGGACGTGGTTGCCGTGGGGAACTTCCAGGACATCGTGGGGACGCCGTTCACCTACGCGGTCAGCTACGCCTCGCTGACCGTGGGCATGGTGTTCTTCATGCTGTTCCTGGCCTTGCGCCTGCTGATCCCCAACGCTCCCCCGCCGCATGACGCCTTCGCGCACGACGAGCTCGACCCACCGGGAACGCATCCATGATCCTCTTCTCCGTCGTGCTTTTCGTTGTGCTCATCCTGGTGGGGCTGGACATAGGCTTCGCGATGATCACCGCGGCCCTGGTCGGTATGCTGTTCAAGGGCGGCGGGGGAGTCGATATCGCGCAGGCTCCGCTCTCGATGCTGGGCGGCATAGACGAGACCGCGCTGGTCGCGATTCCTCTGTTCATCCTGGCGGGCGAACTCATGAACCGCGGCGGCGTCACGCTGCGGCTCATCAACTGGTCCATGGCCATGGTCGGGCACATGCGCGGCAGCCTGTCGCAAGTGTCCCTGACCACCAACCTGGTCATGGCCGGCATCAGCGGCTCCGCCGTGGCGGACGCCAGCGCCATCGGCACCGCGATGATCCCCTCGATGAAGCAGGAGGGCTACCGGCGCGGCTACCCCGAGGCCGTCATCGCCTGCGGCGCCATGCTGGGCCCCATCCTGCCGCCGTCGATCCCGATGATCGTGTACGCGGTGCTGGCCAACCTCTCCATCATCCGCCTGTTCCTGGCCGGCATCATTCCCGGCTTCATGCTGCTGGCAGGCTACATGGCGATTTGCGCCTGGCAGGCGCGGCGGCATGGCTACAAGTCGCGTCCGCGGGCCAGTTGGCCCGAACGGGCCAAGGTCACGCGCGCGTCCATCTGGGCGCTGATGATGCCGGTCCTGATCATCGCCGGCATACGCTTCGGCCTCCTGACCGACACCGAGGCGGCCGCGTTCGTTGCCATGTACGCCCTGCTCGTGGGCCTGGCCGTGTACCGGGAACTGAAGCCTGGCGAACTGGGTTCGGCGTTCTACTCGGCCGGGCGCACCATGGCGGTGGTTCTGTTCCTGCTGGCCGCCGCCGGGCCGTTCAGCTGGCTGATCAGCGAGTCGCGCGTGGCAGCTACCATCGCCAAGGGCATATTGGGCATTTCCGACCAGCCCTGGGTCGTGCTGTTGACGGTGAACGTGTTCCTGATCCTGGTGGGCAAGATCCTGGAACCGCTGCCCGCCATGATCATCACCTTGCCGGCGCTGCTGCCTATCGGCGTCCAGCTGGGCATGGACCCCATCCAGTACGCCATGATCCTGATCCTGAACCTGATGACGGGCATGCTGACCCCGCCTGTCGGCATCCTGCTGTTCGTCACATCCGCCGTGGGCCGCACTCCGATAGGCCCCATCGTGCGCGAGATCATTCCCTTCTTCATCTGGTCGCTGATCGTGCTCGCGCTGATCTGCGCCTTTCCTCCACTGACCTTATGGCTGCCGGGACTGGGCGGCTGACCGAAAACCAAAACCTGAGCAGATGCACACCATGCCACTTACCGGAATCCGCGTCCTGGACCTGACCCGTATCATCTCGGGGCCGTACTGCACCTCCATACTGGCCGACATGGGCGCCGAGGTGCTGAAGATCGAAGCTCCCGGCGAGGGCGACCCGATTCGCCGCCAGGGCGTGGTCAAGGACGGCCTGAGCTGGTACTTCGCCAACTACAACCGCAACAAGCGCTCGGTAACGCTGGACCTGTACAGCGCCGAAGGCAAGGACATCCTGCGCCAACTGATTCCGCATTGCGACGTCGTGATCGAGAACTACCGGCCCGGCATCATGGACAAGATGGGCTTCGGCGACGATGCCCTGAAAGCCCTGCGGCCCGACATCATCCATTGCAGCATCAACGGCTTCGGCACGTCCGGCCCCTATCGCGACCGGCCTGCCTTCGACTTCATCGCCCAGGCCATGAGCGGCTTCATGAGCCTGAACGGCGGCGAGGACGATCCGCCCATGCGGGCGGGACCGCCCATCAGCGACCTGGTCGCCGGCCTGAACGGCGCGCTGGGCGTAGTCGCCGCGCTGTTGCGCCGCGAGCGCACCGGCCGCGGCGACTCCATCAGCGTCAGCCTGCTGTCCAGCATGATAGGACTGCTCAGTTTCCAGGCATCGAACTACTTCGCCAGCGGCGAGCTGCCCCCGCGCACCGGCAATGACCACGGCATCGTCGCGCCCTACGGACTGTTCGAAACCGCCGACGGCCAGGTCGCGATCGCCCCGTCCAACGACGCCATGTATGAAAAGCTGCTGGACGCGCTGGAACTGCCCGAACTGCGCGCGCATCCGGATTTCCAGGCCAACGCCGACCGCATGCTGAACCGCGCGTCCATCAAGGCCGCCATCGAAGCCCGCACCCGGCAGATGGACAGCCACTATTGGATCGAACGCCTGAACCAGTATGGCGTGCCTTGCGGGCAGGTATTGAACCTGCAGGAAGTCTTCAACGATCCACAGGTCGCGGACCAGCAAATGGCCATCGACGTCCCGCATCCGGACGGCCAGCAAGTGCGCATGCTGGGCTTCCCGATCAAGTTCGCCGAAGCGCCCTGCCAAGCCCGCAGCGCGGCGCCCGCGCTGGGCGCGGACACCGACGCGGTCCTGGAGGAACTGGGCCTGTCCCGCGAACGGATCCGGGAACTCCGCGACAAAGGAGCCGTCTAGCCTGCATAGCACTGAAAACGTCCGCAGCGACCGAACCCGCAGTAAGTATCCGCAGCAATCGACGTCTGGCGATCATGACCGGACGCGCCCACCAAGGAATGGAGACCACAATCATGCTACGTGCCCTTATGCTCTCGGCCTGCGCGCTCGCCGCCTGCGCCCCCGCCGCCGCACAGCAGTACCCGAACCAGCCCATACGCGTCATCGTGCCGTTCACCCCCGGCGGCGGCACCGACTTCCTGTCGCGCACCGTCGCCGCCAAGCTGTCCGACTCCGTCAAATGGAACGTCGTCGCCGAGAACCGGCCCGGCGCCGGCGGCACCATAGGCATCACCACCGCCGCGCGCGCCAAGCCCGACGGCTACGAGATCGTCATGGGCCAGGTCGACAACCTGGCCGTGGCTCCTTCGCTCTACACCAAGCTGGCCTATGACCCGGTCAAGGACTTCGAGCCCATAGGCATCGTCGGCGAAGCCCCGTTGGTGGTCGTCGCCGGCAAGAACGGTCCGTACAAATCTCTCAAGGATCTGATCGCTGCCGCCAAGAAGGCGCCCGGAACGATCAACTACGGCTCGCCGGGAGCGGGCACCATCACCCACCTGGCCGCCGAACTGCTGCAACTCCAGGCGGGCATCAAGCTCGTCCACGTGCCCTACAAGGGGTCGGGGCCGGCCATGGCCGACCTGCTCGGCGGCCAGGTGCCCGTCATCTTCACGTCCATCCCCTCGGCCGCGCCGCAGATCAAGGCCGGCAGCGCCGTCCCGCTGGCCGTGACCTCGCTCAAGCGCAGCCCTGCCATGCCGGACGTGCCCACCATCGCCGAATCCGGTTATCCCGACTTCGACGTGCGCGTCTGGTACGGACTGCTGGCCCCGGCGAACACGCCCAAGCCCATCATCCAGACGCTGAACACGGAGCTCAACAAGATCCTCGCGCTGAAGGATGTACAGGACGCGCTGGCGGCTCAAGGCGCAACCGCGATGCCGACCACGCCTGCGCAGTTCTCGCAGACGATCGCGGCGGACTACAAGAAGTGGCGGTCGGTCATCCAGTCCGCCAACGTGAAGCTTGAATAAGGTCGGGTCCAGGCTCCGCGGCGGCCGCCAATACATCAAACCGCCCCCGCATTTCAACGCCCGCGCGGCCTCGAAAACAGCCTAGATCAAACGCATGCACCGCCTCATGCGTATGCACGACGCTCCCTGGGGAAGCGTCGTGCATACGCTTGGATGATGGGCCCCAGCAGCATTGACAGCGATACGGCCAATCGAGACGATGACCTCGGCACCACCGGTTTCAAGGTGGCGCAAGTGAAGGAGGCTCATCATGTCAATCTCGTGCAGACGACTGGAGGATGTGATTGCGGTCTCGGCAGCAGGAGACCAGTACCGGATCGAGCGGCATATCATTCAAGAACCCGCGACGGACGAAAATCCCGATCCACACATAGTGTTGCAATGCCGCCTGTCCACCGGCGGCGCCGTGATCTGGGAGGGTAAAGACGTGTACCGGCTCAAGTCAGGTGAAATTCTCCGGCCAGTGAATCGAAGGAAGAAGAAGAGTCCTTTTGAAGGGTAGGAATGAAAAGCCCGCGGCTTGTGCCTGCGGGCTTTTGCTTGCGCAACGCCATCGACGCGGCTTCCGTTTCTGCGTCGTAGCATGGCGCTCATGCTGGTATTGTCCAGTCGCCTGGGATCTGGAGATGCAGGCCGTCTTTGAGACGTCTTCCAGTCGCCGCGCATTTCAGCCCCCTCTGCCGCGCACGCGATCAATCAAGGCCTGCCACAGCGCCGCAATGGGAACTGCCTGTACCGCCTCCCATCCGCGGGAAACGATGGCCATGCCAAACATGCCGGTCAGAAAGCCGGCAAGGCCTTCCGGAATTTCCAGCAACAGCGAAAGATACGGGGCTGCGTAATACGCCACCATTGAGCCGCTGGCGGCCCTGCTCAGCCTGGCCGGCCATGAACCTTGCAGATAGAGCATAGAAACCGCTGCGCCCAGCACGCCGGCGAACTCTGTGGCAAAGGCGTCGAAATCCGGGATGTTCAATTTCGTTCCCCCTGTTGGGAATCGCCTTGGGGCAGCGCGGCATGCATCGCCTCGACCTCCATCGCTTGCAGATGGTCGACGGGGCGGCGCTCCTCCTCTTCGGAGAGGTACGCTTCCATGTTTCCCACGGTAGCGCCGGACCAGGTCCATCGCGCCCAGTTCCAGCGCCGCTCATCAGCTGTCAATTTACTCATCAGCCACCTCACACTGTTTACCTGTCTTGTCCCATGAGCCGCCCTGGCGACAGCCGCGCGCCTTTCCGCGTTCGCCCCTGGCGCGCCTGAGCATGTCGGCGATGCCCGTGCAGTACGCGCGCCAACCCACCGGAATACCTGCTGCAGGTTGTCCACGATGGGCTGCTCTTCAGCGTAGTACCGGCGCAGCAGACGGCTATAGATGGCATCCTCGGCCAAACTCAGATGGCCCGTGGCCTGGGCGTAATCGCCGATGTTGTGGCTGTAGTAGTTCATGCGTGCTCCTGCATCCTCCGCCTGTTCTTACCCCGCTATCATTGTTTAATCTTAGAATGCTAAGATTCTAAATGCAAGCCAACTAAGATTGTTTTTGTTTAGCATCCTAAGATGACCTTTCAGAAGCGAATCACACAGGCGTTCAACGAGGAAGCGGCCCGCCGGGCGGACGCGGCCGAACCACGCCTGACCAAGACCGACCTATGGAAGGCAGCGGGCGCCTCCTCCGGCGCCGCGACGCATTGGTTCAATGGCTCCAACGGCATGGATATGGCGACCTGCATGAAGGTTGCCCCACTCCTGCGCGTGAATGCGCAATGGCTGTATGACGGCACCGCCCCGAAGCTGCCTGCACGCGATGGATCCCTTGCGGCCGCTGCGCTGGCAGTTCCCCCGGCGCCCTGGCCCTTCCCTGGCATTCCGGAAGAACAAGTGCGCGCCTTGCCGCCGGACCAGCTGAACAAGCTGCAGGGCGCGCTTGCATTGGCGATCGCTCAACTGAAGTTGGGAATCGATGTCTCGCCTACCCCTGCCGCGCCGCAGATGCCGACGGTCTTGCGCAGCGACTCGCTGATAGACACCTATCTGTCGCGCGACGAATTCCCCCTGCGCATCGATGGCCTGCCCCCGGCGCCTTGGGAAGGCGGCAAGACCACGCACCAGACCGAGCGCGAAGGCCGGGTCCGGATCAGCACGCAGACTGGCGTGGTGGCCAATGTGGGCGTGGGCGAACCGCCGGCGGCAAACGACAGATTCGAGAAGGTCCCCGAGTTGGCGGACGTGCGCCTGGCGGCGGGCGAGCCTATCGAGAACCACGCCGAAGAACAGACTGGCATGATCCAGTTCCGCAAGTCATTCCTGCGGTCGGTAGGCGCGGACAACGGCAAGGGCCGCGTCGTATACGCGAAGGGCGACAGCATGGAACCCGTCATCCGTGACGGCGCCGCCCTGCTGGTGGTTCCCAACGAAAGCCTGACGCTGCGTGACATTGCCGCCGGCGGCGTCTATGCCATCAACTATGACGGTAAGATGATCGTGAAGACGGTGGCCAGGGAACGGCTTGCCGGGCAATGGGTGGCGCGGTCGTTCAATCCCTTGCACGATGACATACCGCTGGAGAACGGGGCATCGGTGCGGGTGCTGGGGCGGGTCGTGTGGGCGGGTGCGCGGCTGCGGGATGATGAGGCGGGGCAGTGGCGGCCTGAATGACGGGAGCGGCGGGGCCTCGTCTTGCGGGTAAGCGAGACATTGAACTCGGTCACGTCGGTCACCCACTTCTGATTGGGCCGCTGGGCCAGGAACTGGCGAGCCAAGATGTTGGGAACACTAGCCTGCTGCCCTCGGTAGGAACGGTATTTCTTCGGACGGACCAGCGACTTCAATCGCAGAGCCTGCATTAGGTTCTGCATCGTCTTATAGATTAATCGCCTTTCCAGCTGGCGCAGTGCTGCCGTGATGCGTCGGTAGCCGTAGCGGCCTTGTGACGGTCGTAGAAAGCATGAATTCGTGATTTCAGATCAGCATGCCGATCGCCGGCCTTCAGAGCTTTCACTTGGTAGTAGAACGTGCTGCGTGGCAGTTCCGCCACCCTCAACAACAATGCCAGATCGTGGCCTTGCCTCAGCCCAAGCACTATCCGCGCTTTTTCTGCGCGGCGTTGTAAATGTGTACACCACGATTGCGACCGATGCCGCACCCACCCTACCGAATCCATGACCTACAAGCCACAGGTATGTCCCGCAAGCAACACTCAGAAGCAACGGCAAGTGAACAAGATACAGAGAGTACGAGATGTGCCCCAAGAACTGCACCAACGGAGAACTGAAGATTCGTTCGAACGCGCCGGGCTTAGCTGCATATACAACCAATGCTGCCCCGAAGATAATAAGCAGCCCATTCCGCACGGAGAGATTGGTGGAGAGAATTCCGAATCCCCCTCCCCCTCACCAACAACTGCCCGTTGCCGACGGGAACGCGCTTGTGTAGTCGTGAACTGACGTGCCGCCAGCCCCGGCACCGGACGACGCTGCCTGCCATTTTGCAAACCCGTTTAGCTACATCTCACCCAATCCTTCGATGACCTCGCTGAGGATGCCGTTCATCTCGGCGCGACCGACAGGCTGAGAATTCGCATTGTCGTCGGACAGCTGCTCAACATCGAACTGCCGATCCAGAACATGATTGAACGCGGGCTTACCTCCGTCGGTAATCGTGGTAGCGATAAACCGACGCTTCCAGACCGATCTCAAATGTGCCTCACGCGTCAGACCTCAGGTACGCCTAGCCCCTTGTCTGTAGCGATTCCGACCGCTTCGAGCTTGCACTCGGCCGTAAAAGCACGCCGCTTTATCTTGATCATGGCTCACCGCCTAGGTTTTACCTAAATGGGCGTCTACCAAAATTAAACCACCACAGGTTGCATGGCTAGGCCATTTATTTGCCGCGCTTGACCATTGACATCATTGAACGAAGTGGTCCAGTGATCTTCCAAGATTTGGAATTTTTCATGGCAGAGAGCTCATATCTTAATTGCGAAACCTCAGCTCCCTGCCGCCGATTCTCGGAAGTCTGCGCAATCCGGAGGCGCGCCAACTCTTCTGACAGGGCTTTGTTTTCGTCGCCCGCAGCCTTCAGCCTATTAGCACCCTCCGCTATCACCTTGGCAGCCACGGCGCCCTCGGCCCATTCTGCCTTGGTACGCTCAGCTATGGTTTCTGGCAGAAACGAAGATCTGACACCAGTGCAAACGTAGATTGATGTGATGCAAGACATCCTGTCCATCTCGCTCACGTCGCACTGTGGAAATTCGAAATCAGTCTCTCTTATAGTCACCTGATCGGCTGGCAAGTTGATTTGTTCCTGCTCCCGCTTATCGCTGGAATATTCTCCCGCCCCAAGATGCCGGTGATACACCACGCTCTCAAAAAAGCGGCTCAACTTTGCATGCCACGCCGACGGTGGTATGTGGTGGACATGGAAATGATTGCGAATATCCCTTTCAAGGACATACTCTGTGATCACCGGAGGCACCGCAATTATTGCCACCCCTCCGTCCTTCAACACCCGGGTACAGCCGGCAATGAGCGTATCAATCTGAGCAACATGCTCAAAAACATTCGAACTGAAAACCACGTCGAATTTTTTTGCTTCAGTAGGCAAGCCTTTATTGAGGTCGGCAACCTCATATGTAAGACCGGGCGTCGGATAGCGAGCCTTAGCGTACGAAACGGCGTCTGAACTAGCGTCGAAACCCGCCACGGAAGCTGCCCCATTTCGCATGAAATAGTCCGCCCCGTAGCCTGCCCCCGTGCCTGCCTCCAGGACATGTAGCCCCTTGACCCATGGCAGCGCAAAGGTATAGATCGACAGATGAGCCCAGTAGCCCCAAAGGTTGCCTGTGATCATGCGCTCGCCGTCGTTTGTAACTCGGCTCAATAGGTCAGGCTCTTCGTATACGCATATTTCTGCGGCATGCATGGCGGCGCTCTCTATGGCTACGTTAGGTGGAACAATACTAACCTTGAGCGGCGTTGACGCCTGCCTAGGTGTGAAGATTCAATAGGTTGCAGCATGGTTCATCCAGTGGCTGGTCCGGTTCCTGGCTCAAAAGTCCGGCTGGCTTGGCTGACGCCTCGTCTCGCCCCCGAGTATCGGCCAGCGAGGCGACGCGCCACATGGATGTGGGTGACAGCCTGCTGACGCTCGCAGCGGCATTTGGCAATTGGGACTGGCAGTGGTGGGATTCCTGCTATTTCCGGGACTTGACCTTTGAAGATGACCCGAATCGCCGCGACGGCAGTGCGCCCCAAGGCGTAGTACAGCGCAACGACGGACATCCAGACATAGAGATGGCGCCAGGCGTTCGCGAATTCATCGAAGCACCTCGGCATTCAAGCATCCTCAGCCGAGACGCGCACAGAACCCAACAGCGGAGCAGCGGAGCTGGCCCGTTGGGCAGGAAACGTACCGACAATCATCTGGCTCTGCGCGTCTATGTGAAACATGGACGCCACAAGGATACCTGCTACACCATAATCGAAATACCATGGCTTTGATACCGATAGAGTCCTGGCTGAGTGCAAGGCTAAGGATCTGCAGGCCGGGCGGGTATGCCTCGACTTCCCTCGATGGGATGCGCATCAGGGGGAGAGGCGCGCAGTCAAACCCATATCATGGCGTATCCAAAAATCCTGAGCGCTCAAGATCGCGGAAGCCTGAAAATATCGAGGTCAATACCTTCCTGGGAATTGCCAAGAAACGCGGCGAAGGCAATTACAGGACGGCGCTGATCGGCCTGATGGTTGGGATCAACGGGCGCCAGCGTGCGGAAATACTTCACCTGGAGGAACTCCGACGTTCCAGGGAATTAGAAAGCGCCTGATTAATTATGAGTTCTATGGGCGTAGAAAAGAAAAAAGCCGCTCTAAGCGGCTGTTTTCTAAGAAATTCTTGGGGTGGCTGATGGGGCTCGAACCCACGACAACTGGAATCACAATCCAGGACTCTACCAACTGAGCTACAGCCACCTCTGGTACTGCTTTCTTCCTTGCCGCGCCTCTTTGAAAGCTGCTCAACAACGAAGAGGCCGAATTCTAGCACGTTTTTTTGAAGATGTGAAAACAGCCGCCACTTCCCCACTTGCCATGGCCGGCCGCCTTGCTATCCTTCGCCATTGATCATCTACGGAGGCCGCGCTTACGCCATCGCCATGGACTGCATACACGCAATCTTGATCGATTATTGGCCCCATCTGGTTTTTGGCATCAGCATCGTGGCCGGAACGGGCGCGGCGGTGCATGCCGCGATGACCAAGCAGGACGTGCGGGCGGCCATAGGCTGGGTGGGGGTGGCGCTATTTTCGCCGCTGTTCGGGGCGCTGTTCTATTTCGTGGCGGGCATCAACCGGATCCGCAAGACGCGGTTGTCGCAGCAGCGCGACGAGGCGATGGTGGTGGACGCGGAGCAGGTCGAGACCGCGCCCGTGGACGTGGCGCCGATCTCGGGCCAGCAGTTCTCGTCGCTGAAGGTGCTGGGCGACCGAGTCAGCCGCTTCCGCCTGCTGGGCGGCAACGCGGTGCGGCCGCTGGCCGGCGGCGACGAGGCCTATCCCGCGATGCTGCAGGCGATCCGCGAAGCGCGCTACGCGGTGGCGATGCAGAGCTACATCTTCGACAACGACGCCATAGGCCGCGAGATGGCGCAGGCGCTGATCGAGGCGCGCGAGCGCGGCGTCGAGGTACGGGTGCTGATCGACGCCATCGGATCCAAGTATTCCCGCCCACCCATTGTGCGCATGCTGTCGCGCGGCGGGGTGCCGGTGGCGCGCTTCATGACCAATCCGCTGGGCGTGCTGCGCATGCCCTATGCCAATCTGCGCAGCCACCGCAAGGTGCTGGTGGTCGACGGACGCGTGGGCTTTACCGGCGGCATGAATGTGCGCGCGGCCTTTGTCAGCGCGCTGGCGGGCGACGGCACCAACCGCGACACCCACTTCCGCGTGGAGGGGCCGATCGTGACGCAGCTGATGTCGGTGTTTGCGCACGACTGGAACTTCACCACCCACGAATCGCTGCCGGCCAGGCCCTGGTTCGATCCCGAGGCTTTGCCGCCCACGGGCGAGGTGCCGATGCGCTGCGTGCCGTCAGGCCCTGACCGCGCCCTGGGCAGCACGCACAATATGCTGCTGGGCGCGCTGGCGGTGGCGCAACGCCATGTGCGCATCCAGTCGCCCTACTTCCTGCCCGACCAGACGCTGATCGGGGCGCTGGCCACGGCCGCGCGGCGCGGCGTGGTGGTGGATATCGTGATTCCCGGCAAGAACAATCTGCGGCTGGTGGACTATGCCATGACGGCCCAGTTGGACCAGGTGGTGCGCACGGGCTGCCGGGTCTGGCGCTCGCACGGCGCGTTCGACCATTCCAAGCTGATGACGGTGGACGACGCCTGGGCCTATGTGGGCTCGTCCAATCTGGACCCGCGCAGCCTGCGGCTGAATTTCGAGCTGGACACCGAAATCTATGATCCGAGCGTGGCGCGCTGGATCGGCGCGCGGGTCGACGGCCTGATCGCGCAAGGCCAACGCGAAACACTGGAAAACCTGCTGAGCGCGCCGTTCGCCAAGCGCCTGCGCAACAAGGTGATCTGGCTGGCCACGCCCTACTTGTGACGATGCCGCCGCAACTACGGTAATCTTGCGCGATGCGCTACGAACTCACCGATCTCCGCCTGTTCCTCGCGATCGCCGAGGCGAAAAGCCTGTCAGGCGGAGCCAATGCCGTGCACTTGACCGCGTCCTCGGCCAGCTACCGGTTGAAGAACCTGGAGTTCGCGATGGGCGTGCCGCTGTTCAAGCGCGAAGCCCGCGGCATGGAACTGACGGCGGAAGGGACGTTCGTGCTCAAGCATGTGCGCTCGCTGCTGGCCGGAGTCGAACGCATGCACGGAGAGGTCAGCGGCTTCGCCAGCGGCCTGAAGGGCAGCGTCAAGCTGTTCGCCAACAGCAGCTCCCTCAACGGCTTCATCGTGCCCAGCCTGAGCCGTTTCCTGTCGGCCAATCCCAACGTCAACATCCTGCTTGAAGAGCGCTCCAGCAACACCATCGAGGCGGCCATCGCCGGCCAGGAAGCCGACATCGGCATCTTCGCGGGCCGCGCCAAGTCCGCCGGCGTCAACGCCACGCGCTATGCGGTCGACGAACTGATCATCGCCGCCCCCTTGAACCACCCCGTGGTGGAAAGCTCTCCCGTGCGCTTCCCTGCTGTGCTGGACCTGGATTTTGTCTGCATGAGCCGCACCAGCAGCAACTACGTCTTCCTGTGCGACATGGCCAAGCTGGCCGGCAAGACGCCCAAGGTACGCATCCATGTGCATACTTTCGACGCGGTGCTGTCCATGGTGGAAGCGGGCGTGGGCGTGTCCCTGGTGCCGCGCAGCGTGGCCGCCAACGCATTGCGCGAAAAGCGGATCGCGGCCGTGGCCCTGAGCGAACCCTGGGCCTTGCGCGAACTGACGCTCGTCACGCAGGCGGGGGTGCCGCCCTCGCCCTTCGTCGAACAGGTCGCGGAGTACCTGCTCGACGATCCTATCGTGGCGGCCACGCGCGAGCAGGACTGATTCTTCGTCAGGAACCAGGCCTCCCGGCGCGAGCCGCAACGGATCAAGCTTTGGCGCGGCGCTTGTTTTCCAGGAATTCGTTCATGAACTTTTGCGGTTCGCCGGTGTTGAACGCCACGGCGAATTCAGCGACGCTGTCCTCGATCGCCTCGTCCACCGGCAGGGTCTCCCACCGGCGCAGCAGCTTCTTCTGTTGGCGCAACACGGCCGGCCCCAGCGCGGCGAATCCTTCCGCCAGCTTGCGGATGGCGCTGTCCAGCTCGGCCTGAGGCACCGCGGCGTTCACCAGGCCCCAGTCCTGCGCGCGCCGGGCATCGATCAGATCGCCGGTCAGCAGCATCCAGGCGCTGTTGGCGGCGCCGATCAAGCGCGGCATGAGCGCCGCGTGGATCACCGAGGGTATGCCCACCTTCACCTCGGGCATGCCGAACTGCGCATGATCGGCGCAGACGCGCAGGTCGCAAGCCAGGGCAAACTCCAGGCCGCCTCCCAGGCACCAGCCTGGAATGCGCGCGATGACGGGCGCCGGGAAATGGCGGACGTCATTGCAGAGGTCTCGCAGGTTCGAAATGAAACGCCGCGCCGTCTGCTCGTCGAGCGCGGCCATTTCCGCGATATCGGCGCCGGCGACGAAGGCGCGGTCGCTGGCGCCGCGCAGCACCAGCACGCGGACCGACTCGTCCGCGCGCAGCCAGGCCAGCGCGTCTCGCAGGCCGTCCACCACCGACGTGCTCAGGATGTTAAGCGCGCCGGCGTCCAGCATGGTCAGCGTGGCGATGCCGGACTCCTCTATCTCGGCCCGGGCATGGGGAATGACGTGGGATCTGGTGCTCATGAAGCCTCCTTGTTATTGCATCTTTTCAAATTTGATGTCCTCGACCACCGTTTTCCAGTGGCCGTAGGATTGCGTGATCAGCGCGCCGAACTCGTCGCGCGACATCGGACTGGGCACGGCGCCCTGCTTCTCGATGGCATCCGCGGTGGCAGGATCCGCCAACGCCTGCCGCACGGCTGCGTTCAGTCTGTCCAGCACCGCGGGCGGCGTGCCGGCGGGCGCGGCCAAGCCGAACCATGACGGATTGTTCATGGCCGGCAAGCCGGCCTCGGCGTAGGTCGGAACGTCAGGCAATACCTTGAGCCTGCGCTTGGCCGCCACGGCCAGCGGACGAATGCGCTGGGCCTGGATCAGCGGATAGGAAGACGGGATGTTGTCGAATACGACTTGCACCTGTCCTGCCACCAGATCATTGAGCGCCGGCCCGAGCCCTTTATAGGGAACGTGCAGCATGCGGGTCCCGGTGGTCTTCAGGAACAGCTCTCCGTTCATGTGGCTCAGGCCGCCGTTGCCGGACGAGCCAAAGGCGTACTTGTCGGGCGATGCCTTCAGCAACTGCTGGAACGCCGCCAGATCCTGCGCGGGCAGCGACGGATTCACCACCAGCACATTGGGTACGTCGGCCAGGTTGCTGATGGGCGCAAAATCCTTGACGGGATCGTAGGCGCTCTTGGCGTAGACGTTCGGATTGACCGCCAGCGAGCTTTCGACCGCCATCACCAGCGTGTAGCCGTCGGCGGGCTGCTTGGCGGCATAGGCCGAGCCGATGCTGCCGCCGGCGCCGGGCCGGTTCTCGATCACCACGGATTGGCCGAGCTGCTCGCCCAGCTTGCCGCCGACCACGCGGGCGATGATGTCCGTCGTGCCTCCCACGGCGTAGGGGACGACCAGCCGGATGGGCCTGTCGGGGTACTCGGCGGCCGCCATGGCTGGCAAGATCAGGCAGAGGCAAGTCGCCAGGCGGAATCGGGAAAGTCTCATTGTTTTGTCTCCTCGGGGGGGGGCTACTGCAATGCGGGATCCGGCAGCACCGCTGCCGTGTGTTCGCCCAACAGCGGCGGCGCCGCCCCCAACGCTTCGGCGGGGGTGCCGGCCAGCATGGGATTGCGCACCAGGTGCACCTCTCCCAGGGCAGGATGATTGGCGGTCTGCAGCAATCCACGATGCAGCACCTGCGGATGCGCGAAGACCTCATCCAGGGTGTGTATCGGCCCCCAGGGCACGCCCGCCGCGTCGAAGGCGTCCGTCCAGCGCTTGCGCGCCGCGGCCGCCAAGGTTTCGGCGATCAGGGGCCGCAGGCTGTCCATGTGGGCCAGGCGCGCACTGTTGGTCGCGTAGCGCGCGTCGGCTGCCCATTCGGGATGGCCCGCCACGCCGCTGAAGCGCGCGAACTGGCCGTCGTTGCCTATCGCCAGGATCAAATGGCCGTCAGCGCAGGCGAAGACCTCGTAGGGCGCGCAGTTCGGATGCGCGTTGCCGCTGCGCTTGGGCGCCTCGCCCGAGACCAGGTAGTTGGCGCCCTGGTTGGCATTGAGCGCCACCGCGACGTCAAGCAGGCAAATGTCCAGCGGCATGCCTCGTCCGGTCTGGTCGCGCTGGCGCAAGGCGGCGAGCACCGCGGACGTGGCGTACATGCCCGTCATCAGGTCCACCACCGCGACGCCCGTGCGCAGCGGCCCCGCGCCCGGCGTGCCATCCGGCTGTCCGGTGTAGCTCATCAGCCCGCCCATGCCCTGGAACACGTAGTCGTATCCCGGCTTGCCGGCCAGGGGGCCGGACTGGCCATAGCCGGTGATGGACAGATAGATGAGCCGCGGGTTGACGCCAGCCAGCGAGGCATAGTCGAGCCCGTACTTGCGCAGGCCGCCGGCCTTGTAGTTCTCGACCAGGATGTCGGCATCGGCGACCAGCTCGCGCACACGGGCGGCGCCTGCCTCCGAGGAGAAGTCGATGGCGACGGATTGCTTGCCGCGGTTGCAGGCCATGAAGTAGGCCGACATGGAGGCCCGGCCATCCGCGGACCGCAGGTCTGGCGGCCCCCAGCCGCGCGTATCGTCGCCGCGGTCGGGATGTTCCACCTTGACGACTTGCGCGCCGAGGTCCGACAGGTTCTGCGTGCACCATGGCCCCGCGAGGATGCGCGACAGGTCCACGACTTTGACGCCGCGCAAGGCATTGTGAAGCATAGTTTCTCCGTGATTCAAGCGGTCCGGAAAAGTATGCAGGCCGCCTTGCGCAGTGAGGAGTCGAATGTTTCGAACGCTGTGTTCGTCGGTATTCAAGCGGCAGGCGCGCCCTGCGGACCGGCGCAGTCCTTTAGAAAACCGCGAAAGTTGGGTTCGAATATTTCGGATGGAGTAATGCGCAGGCCGCCTCCATACTGCCCACACGGAGGCGTGGCGGCAGTCGCGCCGCCTTTACGACAAGACTCCAGGAGACAACCATGATCCGCAACATCCTGCGACGCGGCGCGCTCGGCGCGCTGCTCGCAAGCAGCCTGGCGGCGGGCGCCGCCCACGCCGAGTATCCCGACCATCCTGTCACCGTCGTGGTGGCCTTCGCCCCCGGCGGCATGACCGACATCGTCGCCCGCCTGCTGTCGGCGGAACTGGGCAAACGCTTCAACCAGACCTTCGTGGTCGAGAACAAGCCGGGAGCAGCCGGACAGATAGGCACGGAACTGGTCGCGCGCCAAAAGAACGATGGCTACACCTTGCTGGTCAGCGCCACCGGCCATGTCATCGGCCCGGCGGTCAACGACAAGGTCCGCTATGACCCGATCAAGGACTTCGCACCCATCTCGATTCTCGCCCGCGCGCCGAATCTGGTGGTGGTCAACGCGGGCCTGCCGGTCAAGACCATCCCCGAGTTCCTCAGCTGGGGCAAGTCGCAGCCTGGCGTGCCCTATGGCTCGGCGGGATTCGGCGGATCCACCCATCTGGGCGGCGAATGGTTGAAGAAGATTACCGGCGTGCCGATGGAACACGTGCCCTACAAGGGCGCGTCACCAGCCACCAACGCAGTCGTTTCGGGCGAACTCAAGGTCGCGGTGCAGGACGCGATGAGCGTGGCGCCCTTCATCAAGTCCGGACAGCTGCGTCCCATCGGCGTCGCCAGCGCCGAACGCAGCAAGCTGTTTCCGGATCTGCCCACATTCGCGGAATCGGGCGCGCCCGGCCTGGACGTCTACACCTGGCTCGGCTTCTACGCGCCGGCCGGCACCGACCCGGCCATCGTGGCCAAGCTGAACGAAGCGACCAACCAGATCATGAACTCGCCCGAAATGGTTCAGCGCCTGGCCGGGCAGAACAGCGAGCCGCTAGGTCCGATGACACCGAAACAGGTCAGCGGCTTCGTCGCGGACGAAACCGCCAAATGGCGCAATGTGGTTCAGACCACCGGCGTCAAGGTGGAGTAGGCGCAGCCGAGCGACGCTGGCCGCGCTTACGTGTCGGCGCGGGCGTTAGCGTCCTGTCCCGTCTCTGCGGGACAGGACGTCAGCCGTCCGACGCCGGCGTCGACGCCGCGCGCACGGCAAACACCGCGTTGGCCTTGAGCATGACGCGGCCTTCCACCTGCAGCAGGCAGGTGGCGTAGATCAGGCGTTTGCCCTGCTTGTCGATCTGGACGTGCGCCTCGAGCCAGTCCCCGGGTTTGACAGGGTTCATGTACTCCACCGACATCTGCACGGTGACGACCGACACCTGCGCCCGGGTGGCGATGGTGTGCCCCAGCGCGCTGTCGGCCAGGGTGGCCAGCAATCCGCCGTGGGCGATGGCATGCATATTGGTGTGGGCCAGGCCCAGGCGCAACGCGAGCACGTTGTCGCTGTCGCGCTTGTACAGCGCGCCAAGTTCGGCAAGATGCGCCATGAAGGGACTGCTCGGGCGCCAGGGCGCAAAACCGGAAGGTATGGAGTCTGTCATGGCTGGGATCTATGTCTGGGGGAATACAGTATCGCAAAGAAGGCCGCGGCCGGCATGACGCCGGGCGCGGCCATGACCATGGCGCGGACGCGTCAGAATGCGGTCCTGCCCTCTTGCACCAGCCGTTCGAGCAGCGCTGCGGGCGCCCAATGTCCGCCGTGGTCACGCTGCAACACCCGGATTTTCTCCAGCGTCTTGGCCAGACCTAGCGTCTGGGCATAGAACATGGGGCCTCCGCGCGCGCCCGGAAAGCCATAGCCATGGACATAGACCACATCCACGTCCGAGGCGCGCTGCGCAATGCCTTCCTCGATGATGCGGGCCCCTTCGTTGGCCAGCGCCAGCATGCAGCGCTCGACGATTTCCTCATCGCTGACCGGCCGCCGCGCGATGCCGGCCTCGCGCGCGCATGCCTCGATGATGCCGTCCACCACGGGATCCGGCAGCGGCTGGCGGCTGCCCGGCTCGTAGCGGTAATACCCTGCCTGGGTCTTCTGGCCGAAGCGACCCAGTTCGCAGATGCGGTCCGCAACCTTGGAATAGCGCAGATGCGCGGGACGGGTGGGCGCCAGCCGCTTGCGCGTGGCCCAGTTGATGTCCATGCCCGCCAGGTCGGCCATGGCCAACGGCCCCATGGCCATGCCGAAGCGCGTAAGCGCTCCATCGATCTGCTGCGGACTGGCCCCTTCTTCCAGCAGGAAGCCTGCCTCGCGCCAGTATCCCGTCAGCATGCGATTGCCGACGAAGCCTTCGCATACCCCGACCAGCACCGGAATCTTGCCGATTTGCTGCGCCACCGCCATGCAGGTAGCGATGACGTCTGCGGCGGTGCGCGCGCCGCGCACCACTTCAAGCAGCTTCATGACGTTGGCCGGGCTGAAGAAATGCAGGCCGATCACCGCCTCGGGGCGCGCCGTGCAAGCCGCTATCTCGTCGATGTTCAGGCGCGAGGTATTGGTGGCCAGGATGGCACCGGGTTTGCACACCGCATCCAGTTGCCGGAATACGGCCTGCTTGACCGCCATGTCCTCGAACACGGCTTCGATGACGAGATCCGCCTGCGCCAGATCCTGCATGTCCAGACTGGAAGCAATGCGGGCCATGCGGGCTTCGACGCCAGCGGCATCGAGCTTGCCCTTGGCGGCGGTGATTTCGTAGTTCTTGCGGATCAGCCCCATGCCACGGTCCAGTGCCGCCTGGTCGCGCTCGTACAGCGTCACCGCGTAGCCGGCATTGGCATACGCCATGGCGATGCCGCCGCCCATGGTGCCGGCCCCCAGGATGCCCAC
>LNAP01001129.1_pt1 | contig 28799 bp, 27 predicted proteins | sample 602601 | NCBI WGS metagenome assembly LNAP01 (sample SAMN02440304, study PRJNA202911) | soil metagenome | biome: Subtropical and temperate rainforests or woodlands; isolation source: soil samples (1 kg each in a 20% v/v slurry with milli Q water) were... ... | reverse complement strand
CTCCTACATCTCGGGCTTCGGCGTCCTGATCTTCCTCTATTGCGTGATCGACGCCTTCGCGAAAAAGGTGCCGGCTGGCAACAATCCGTGGGGCGCGGGTGCGACCACGCTGGAGTGGACGCTGCCTTCGCCGCCGCCCTTCCACCAGTTCGAAGTGCTGCCCCGCGTCCAGTAATCGATCTCCCGCGGCGCCCGTGACGGGCGCCGCGGCTCTATCAAGAAGCGAGTCAAATTAGTGTCCGTCCTCGACCAGAATGCCATCGACATCAATCCCCGCATCTCCGAGGCGGAGGTCGGCGACTATCTCGCGCTGCTGAAGCCACGGGTGATGTCGCTGGTGATCTTCACCGCGCTGGTCGGGCTGGCGATGGCGCCCGGGCATTTCCACTGGGTGCTGGCGATCACCTCGCTGCTCTGCATTGCCGTCGGCGCCGGCGCCTCCGGCGCGCTCAACATGGCGCTGGAAGGCGACATCGACGCCAAGATGTCGCGCACGGCGAACCGGCCGATCCCGCGCGGCCGCATCACCCGTCCCGAGGCGATGGCGTTCGGGCTGACGCTTTCCTTCTTCTCGGTGATGACGCTCGGCATCCTCGTCAACTGGATCGCGGGCGCGCTGCTCGCCTTCACCATCTTCTTCTACGTCGTGATCTACACGATGGGCCTGAAGCGCTGGACCGCGCAGAACATCGTGATCGGCGGCGCCGCTGGCGCCCTGCCGCCGGTGGTGGCCTGGGCCGCGGTGACAGGCACGGTCGACGTCGAGCCGCTGCTGTTGTTCGCCATCATCTTCTTCTGGACCCCGCCGCACTTCTGGGCGCTCGCGCTGTTCCGCTCCGACGACTACGCCCGCGCCGGCATTCCGATGCTGCCCAACGTCGCCGGCCCCGATGCGACGCGCCTTCAGATCCTGCTCTACACCATCGTGCTGATCGCGGTGGCCGCCGCGCCCTGGGCGCTCGGCTATTTCGACGCCATCTACGGTGTGGTCTCGCTGATCCTGGGCGCCGGCATGCTGGTGCTCGCGATCAACGTCTATGTCCGCCGCGAGCGCAGCCAGTCGCTGCGCGCGACGCGAAAGCTGTTCGCCTTCTCGATCCTGTATCTGTTCGCGCTGTTCGCGATCCTGCTGGCCGAGGTCGTGTTCCGGGCGCTTGCGCCGATGGTAGGGGGCGCATGATCGCAGGGATGGCCGACAAACCCGAGCCAGATGGAATCGTCCTCACCGAGGCGCAGAAGAAGAGCCGTCGTCAGCGCTCCATCGCCATCGCTTGGGCGCTCGGCGTGCTCGTGGTGCTGTTCTTCGCCGTCACCATGGTCAAGGGGCCGGCGGTTCTAATCCGGCCGATGTAGGGAATATGGATCAAGAGCCCACCATATCGCGGGATCAGAGCCGGGCGGTCACCAAAGGCCGCTCCAAGGGTATCGGCAAGGGTATCGGCCGCGACGTGCTGGTCGCCTCGCTCTGCGGCGGCGTGGTCGCGCTGATGGTCGGCGCCTCCTACGCGGCGGTGCCGTTCTACAACTGGTTCTGCCGCGCCACCGGCTTCAACGGCACGACCCAGGTCGCGACCTCTGCGCCGGCCACCGGGCCGATCGCGCGCAAGATCGCGGTGCGCTTCGACTCCAACGTCGCGCCCGGCCTGCCCTGGAAGTTCGTGCCGGAGCAGAGCGAGATCGAGGTCAATATCGGTCAGGTCGTGACCGTCTTCTACACCGTGACCAATCAGGCCGCGCGGACCACGGCCGGCCAGGCCGCCTACAATGTCGCGCCGCTGACGGTCGGCTCCTACTTCCAGAAGATCAACTGCTTCTGCTTCACCGAGCAGACTATGGCGCCCGGCGAGAAGCGCGAGATGCCGGTCGTGTTCTATGTCGACCCGTCGATCGCCGAGGATCACGAGAACGACGGGCTGAACACGATCACGCTGTCCTACACGTTCTATCCGGTGAAGGATCCGGTGGTGAAGCCGCTGGCGGCCAGTGAAGACGACAAGCGCAAGGGAAATCTCTGATCGCGGGATTGACGCTCCGGGGTTGGAACAAGGGGATAAGTGCCAGACAGGCACGGGATTGAGGAGAGAGACGGCAATGGCCACAGTGCAAGGCAAGCATCACGACTATCACCTGGTCGATCCCTCTCCCTGGCCGGCCGTAGGCTCGCTCTCGGCCTTCATCATGGCGGTCGGTGCGATCTCCTGGATGCATCACATGTTCTCGGCTGCTCCGATCGTGTTCGGCGTCGGCACGGTGGGCGTGCTCTACACCATGGCGAGCTGGTGGGGCGATGTGATCAAGGAAGCCCAGTACAAGGGTGACCACACCCGCGTCGTGCAGCTCCATCACCGCTACGGCATGATCTTGTTCATCGCCTCCGAGGTGATGTTCTTCGTCGCCTGGTTCTGGGCCTATTTCAACGCGGCGCTGTTCCCGGCCGACGCTGTCCACGCCACGCGCGATGCCGTGTTCGGCTGCGGCCTCGGCACCGCTGCCGGCGCCTGCGCGGTGCCCGGCACATGGCCGCCGCACGGCATCGAGACCTTCGATCCCTGGCACCTGCCGCTCCTGAACACGCTGATCCTGCTCACCTCAGGCACCACGGTGACCTGGGCGCACCACGCGCTGCTCGAGAACGATCGCCAGGGCCTCAAATACGGCCTGATCCTCACGGTCGTGCTGGGCGCGCTCTTCACCTGCGTGCAGGCCTATGAGTATAGCCACGCGGCGTTCTCCTTCGCCGGCAACGTCTATGGCGCGACCTTCTTCATGGCGACCGGCTTCCACGGTTTCCACGTGCTGGTCGGCACCATCTTCCTGCTGGTCTGCCTGTTCCGCGCTTATGCAGGCCACTTCACGTCGAAGCAGCATCTCGGTTTCGAGTTCGCCGCCTGGTACTGGCACTTCGTCGACGTGGTCTGGCTGTTCCTGTTCCTCTGCATCTATGTGTGGGGACACGGTGCCGAGACCATGGCTCACGGCGCGCACTGAGCGGTCCCGGATCCATCAGAAGGGGCGGCCGCAGGGCCGCCCTTTCGCTTTTGGAAAGTTTCGGCGGAAACTGTGATAGAGTGCGTCATCATGAACGACACCGCCGGCAAGTCCGAGCCCGAGACGACCGTCCTGCAAAGCGCCATGCGGGGACTGGCCTGCAAATGCCCGCGCTGCGGCCAGGGTAAGCTCTATGCCGGCTTCCTGACGCTCGCGCCTGCTTGCGACCGTTGCGGCCTCGACTATGCCTTCATCGACACCGGCGATGGGCCTGCGATCTTCATCATCATGCTGGCCGGAGCGATCGTGGTCGGCTGCGCGCTCGTCGTCGAAGTCAAGTATCAGCCGCCGTACTGGCTGCATGCGGTGCTGTGGCTGCCGTTGATCCTCGCCACCACGCTGCTGCCGCTGCGTGCCATGAAGTCGCTGTTGATCTCCCTGCAATTCCACCACAAGGCGGCGCCGGGCCGGCTGGTCGACCGCGCGAAATGAACGAGACTGCGCGCAAGCCTCGCGTGGCCGGCTTCGCGCTGTTCACGCTGTTCCTGACCGCGTCTTTCGTCGCGCTCGGCGTCTGGCAGTTGCAGCGGCGGACCGCCAAGCACGAGCTGGTCGCCGCGCTCACCGAGCGGCTTGCCGAGGCGCCGATCCCGCTGCCGCCGCCGGCGCAATGGGCCGCGCTCAATCCCGCGCACGACGAATTCCGCCGCGTCAGCTTCACCGCGACCTACGCGGCTTCGCCCGATGCGATGGTCTATTCGTCCGGCTCGGCCGTGCGCAGGGACGCCTCAGGGCCCGGCACCTGGGCCTTCCTGCCGGCGCGGCTCCCGACCGGCGAGATGGTCGTGATCGATGCGGGCTTCGTCGAGAACACGATGCAGGATCGCAGCGTCGAGGATCGCGCGGTGAAGAAGCTCGTGACCGGGCAGACCGTCGCGCTCACCGGCTATCTGCGCTTTCCCGAACCGCCGGGCTGGATGACGCCGGCGGAGAACCGCGACAAGCGGCTCTGGTTCGTGCGCGATCATCTCGCCATTGCCGGTGCGCTCGGCTGGGGCGCTGTTGCGCCGTTCTACATCGATCTGGAGCGGCCCGCTCCCGAGAACAACATCCCGCGTCCGGGCCCGCTCGACGTGCATCTGAAGGACGACCATCTGCAATACGCCATCACATGGTTCGCACTCGCAGGCGCGGTGCTGATTGCATTCGGCGTCTGGGTGCGGGGACGCCGCCTGGCCTGAACTTTCCGTAGGTTCCCGGAGGGAACCCGGTATCGCCCGGGGTTTATTATTCAGCGCACATTCACGAGTGTGATCCTAAGCCGCATGCGAATTTTCGCGGCAGACAGGACTTTGGCGTGAGCGATTTCGATCAGATGGGTGTTATCGTCGACTGGGTGGACGCCTGCCGGAAGGGCGACCTCGCCATGCTGCTCGACCTGTATGCGGACGACGCTCAAGTCGAATGCAGCTGTAACGGTACGCGACGTTATCGTGGACGACGCGAGCTCGAAACCTATTGGGGCCCGCGGCTCAGCGCCTATTCCTCGGCGGGTTTCGGCCTGGAAGAGATCAATCCCGGGCCATTTGGCATCGATCTCGAATATTCCGTCGCCGGCTCGCTGCGCATCCACGCCTCGTTTCGCTTCAGCCCCGAAGGCAAGATCCACAGCACGCTGTGCGAACCGGCACTGCAGGAGCCGCACGCCGGTTGCGCGTGCTAGTTCAGGTCGGCGCATCGCGCCTCGTCTCGACCGGCAGACGACATCGCACATAGGTTCGCTCGTCCGCGCGAAGCAGTGACAGCGATCCGCTGAGCGCGCGCACGCGCTCGTGCATCCCGGTCAGACCCCGGCCGAAGACGTTGTCGGCGGGAAAGCCGCCGCCGTCATCAGCGATCTCGATGGTGAGCGCGCTGCCGGCAATGGTCGCCTGCACATGGGCATGGCTTGCTCCGGCGTGGCGCAACACATTGGTCAACGCCTCCTGGATCAACCGATAGACGGTCTGCGCCAGCGGTCCGGCGATGTCGTCGAGATCAGGGGCGAGCGTGGCCGTCAGGGCGATTTGAGGCGCCTGCCTGCGAAAGTTCTGGAGCAGCGTCTGCACGCTGCGCTCCAGTCCCAATTCCTCGATGTAGAGCGGCCGCAGCCGGTCGAGAATGCGCCGGTTAGTCTGCTGGAGCGCCTCGACCGAGCGCATCACCTCCCGGGTCGCATTGCCGAGATTTCCCGCCGGCGGCGCGGTTTCGATCAGCGCGGTCGTGCCGGCGCGAATGCTGAACAGCAATGGCCCGAGCTCGTCGTGCAGCTCGCGGGCGAGGTCGCGCCGCTCGTCGTCCTGGAGCGACACCAGGCGGTGCAGCAGGTCGCGATTGTCCTGGCTCAATTGTGCGAGCGTTGCCGCCAGTGCGTTGGCTTCCTCGCAGCTCTGCCGGATCTCTGGCGGCCCGGCTATCGGGATCGGCGTCGCATAATCGCCGCGCCGGATGCGGGTGAGGCCTGCGCCGAGATTTTGCAGGGGGCGCAGCGCCGATCCCGCGAAGAGATAGGCGATCGTTCCGGTCAACATCATCAGTACGGCGATGAGGCTCGTCAGCGCCAGAAAGCCGATCCATTTCTCGAACAGGTCGGCCGACAGATCGGGCAGGAAGACGAGATCGCCGACGCGCTTGCCGTCGATGATGACCGGAGACGCTGCGTCCATGTCCGGGATGGCGATCAGGTCCACGAACCATTGCGGCACGCCATGCTGCCCACGCAGGCTCTCCTTCGGAGGAGGCGCTGAACCCGTTTCCGTTGAACGGAATTGAATATCCGGGGATGTGCCCAAGGAATGGACAAAAGCCTCGAGCGTCTTCTGCGGGGCGCTCGAGGCGCTCAGGGTATTGTTGAGCGCCCCGGCGACCGTCCTGGTCAAGCGTCGTCCCGGTTCATGCTCGTCGGCCAGCTGACCGGCCGCGAAGATCTGGAGCAGCACGCCGCCCATGGCCAGCGCGGCGAGGAAGCTCAGGCCGAGCGGAAGAAACAGTTGCGTCCGGAAGGAGAGTCGTTGCCACATTAGGTCAATTCTAACGCGCATTGGCGGGATTTTCTCTTTCCATTTGTTCCCGCCGGTCTATGAGTCGAAAAACAAGAGAGCGCGCGATGCAAGATACTGCCAAGCCGGCGACCAAGGTTCTGATCGTCGACGACCATCCTGTGGTGCTGTCCGGTTGTCGCACCCTTTTCGCGTCGGACCACTCGATCCGGATCGACGAGGCGATCGATGCCAAATCCGGGCACCGCGCCTATATCAGCAAGCGGCCCGACGTCACCGTCATCGACATCAGCCTGCCCGACGTCTCCGGCTTCGAGCTGATGCGGCGGATCCGCAAGGACGATCCCGAGGCCAAGATCATCATGTTCAGCATGAACGATGATCCGGCTTTCGTGGTGCGGGCGGTCGAGCTGGGGGCGCAGGGCTACGTCTCCAAGGGCGACGATCCCCGGATTCTGCTCAAGGCGGTGCGCAAGGTGATTGCGGGCGACAACTTCATCTCGCCGCAGCTCGCGGAGGCCGTGACCTTCTCCGGCGCCGCGATCAAGGCCAATCCTGCCTCGCAGATGACGCCGCGGGAGCTTGAAATTCTCCGCCTGCTCGGACGCGGCGACAAGATCGTCGAGGTCGCCGAGGCGCTCGGCATCTCCTACAAGACGGTCGCCAACACCACATCCCTGCTCAAGCAGAAGCTCGGCGCCAAGAACCATTCCGACCTGATCCGGATCGCGGTGGAAATCGGGATGAACTGAGGTCGCGGTACCGCCCGGTCGCCGAACCGGCTGTCCAGGATGCATCCGGTTCGGCGGGGCGGATCGGTATCGGCGCCAGCCGGGCAATGCATGGACACCGCCGACACCATCCTCGGGCACAATGGACGGAGGTGATATTCGTTCCGGAACCAGTCCTCGATTCGGGAAAAAGCAGCAATAGCGGGGCTGGCGAGCCGCCGCTACGCGCAGTGGTGGACGATAGTGCGTCGGGAAAAGTAGGAACATTTTCTTGCGCCCGTCGTTTTCGCCCTTGACGATGTCGTGACAGGCGATGAAAGCTGGCGCGAACTGTTTTCGCGGGGCCGTGACCCGCACAAGGCAAACTGGTCTGCACAAATCAATGACAGACCTTCCAAGAGAGGGGCTGCGGCATTACCGCAGCCCTTTTTCGTTGGAGGCAGGTGCAGACGGGAAGCGGTTTCCCGATGCCGCAAAACACTTTATGGTGGCCCAAAGCCTCTGGCTGTTAACAAGTAATTTCGTAAAATCAAAGGCTTACGGATGAGCTCAGGCTTGGCCGGCCTTTGGAGGGCAGTTTGACTCGTTATATCTCGACCCGGGGCGAGGCCCCCGAACTCGGCTTCTGCGACGTGATGCTGACCGGGCTTGCCCGCGACGGCGGCCTTTATGTGCCGGCCACCTGGCCGCAGCTCTCGGCCGACACCATCGCCGGCTTCTTCGGCCGCCCCTATTGGGAGGTCGCGGTCGATGTGATCCGCCCCTTCGCGGGCGGCGAGATTTCGGACGCCGAGCTCGGCCGCATGGCCAACGAGGCCTATGCCACCTTCCGTCACCCGGCGGTGGTGCCGCTGCGCCAGATGTCGCCGCACCAGTTCGTGCTGGAGCTGTTTCACGGTCCGACGCTCGCCTTCAAAGACGTGGCGATGCAGTTGATCTCGCGGCTGATGGACCACGTGCTCGCCAAGCGCGGCCAGCGCACCACCATCGTGGTCGCGACCTCCGGTGACACCGGCGGCGCCGCTGTCGAGGCGTTTGCGGGCCTCGAGAATGTCGATCTCGTCGTGCTGTTTCCGCACGGCCGCATCTCCGAGGTGCAGCGCCGGATGATGACCTCGGCGGGTGCGGCCAACGTCCATGCGCTCGCCATCGAAGGCAATTTCGACGACTGCCAGGCGCTCGTGAAGGCGATGTTCAACAACCATCGCTTCCGCGATGCGACCTCGCTGTCCGGCGTCAATTCGATCAACTGGGCACGCATCGTCGCGCAGGTCGTCTACTACTTCACCTCGGCCGTTGCCGTCGGTGCGCCGGCGCGCGCGGTGGATTTCGTCGTGCCGACCGGCAATTTCGGCGACATCTTTGCAGGCTATGTCGCCAAGCGCATGGGTCTTCCGATCCGCACCTTGCGCATCGCCGCCAACGTCAACGACATCCTGGCGCGTACGCTCAAGACCGGGATCTACGAGGTGCGCGAGGTGCACGCGACCGCGTCGCCGTCGATGGACATCCAGATCTCCTCGAATTTCGAGCGGCTGATGTTCGAAGCCGGCCGGCGAGACGCCGCCGGCGTGCGCCGCTTGATGGAGTCGCTGAAGCAGTCCGGGCGGTTCGTGCTGCCCGACGCGACGCTGGCCGCGATCCGCGAGGAGTTCGACGCAGGTCGCGCCGACGAGACCGAGACCGCAGCTGCGATCCGCGCCGCCTGGCGGGAGGCGGGTGAACTGGTCGATCCCCACACCGCGGTCGCGCTCGCGGTCGCCGACCGCGACACCACCGACACGACGGTCCCCAGCATCGTGCTCTCGACGGCCCATCCGGCCAAATTCCCCGATGCGGTCGAGGCGGCCTGCGGCCAGCGGCCGCAACTGCCGGCCTGGCTCGATGGTCTCATGACCAAATCCGAACACATGAAGGTGATGAAGAACGAGCAGGGCGAGGTCGAGCGGTTCGTGCTGTCGGTCAGCCGCGCCGCGAAACAGGGAGTTGCTGGATGAGCGTCGAGATCTCCAAGCTTGCGTCCGGCCTGACCGTCGTCACCGACAAAATGCCCCATCTCGAGACCGCGGCGCTCGGCGTCTGGGCCGGCGTCGGCGGACGCGACGAGAAGCCGAACGAGCACGGCATCTCGCATCTGCTCGAGCACATGGCGTTCAAGGGCACGACCAAGCGCACCTCGCGCGAGATCGTCGAGGAGATCGAGGCGGTCGGCGGCGACCTCAATGCCGGCACCTCGACCGAGACCACGTCCTATTATGCGCGGGTGCTGAAGGCCGACGTGCCGCTTGCACTCGACGTGCTCGCCGACATCCTGGCCAATCCGGCCTTCGAGCCGGACGAGCTGGAGCGCGAGAAGAACGTCATCGTGCAGGAGATCGGTGCCGCGCAGGACACGCCCGACGACGTCGTGTTCGAGCACCTCAACGAGCTCTGCTATCCCGACCAGCCGATGGGCCGCTCGCTGCTCGGCACCGCCAAGACCTTGCGCGCCTTCAACCGCGACATGCTGCGCGGCTACCTCTCGACGCATTACCGCGGGCCCGACATGGTGGTGGCCGCGGCCGGCGCCGTCGATCACAAGCAGGTGGTCGCCGAGGTCGAGAAGCGCTTTGCGAGCTTTGAAGGCTCGCCGGGTCCCAAGCCGCAATCCGCGATGTTCGGCAACGGCGGCGCCAAGGTGGTGCATCGCGAGCTCGAGCAGGCGCATCTGACGCTGGCGCTGGAAGGCGTTCCGCAGAGCGATCTGTCGCTGTTCTCGCTCCAGGTCTTCACCAACATCCTCGGCGGCGGGATGTCGTCGCGGCTGTTCCAGGAGGTCCGCGAGAAGCGCGGCCTCTGCTACTCGATCTACAGTTTCCACGCGCCCTATAGCGACACCGGCTTCTTCGGCCTCTACACCGGCACCGATCCCGCCGACGCGCCGGAGATGATGGAGGTCGTGGTCGACATCATGAACGATTCGGTGGAGACGCTGACCGAGGCCGAGATCGCGCGGGCCAAGGCGCAGATGAAGGCGGGCCTCCTGATGGCGCTGGAAAGCTGCTCGTCCCGCGCCGAACAGCTCGCCCGCCATGTGCTGGCCTACGGCCGGCCGCAGACGGTGGAGGAGCTGGTGGGCCGGATCGACGCCGTCAGCATCGAATCGACCCGGGACGCCGCGCGTGCACTGCTTTCGCGGAGCCGCCCTGCGGTTGTCGCATTAGGCAGCGGCAGGGGTCTGGACACGGCGGTGTCTTTTGCGGAAGGATTGACCCGGGCACGTGCCAAGGCGCGGCTGCATTAGGAGCCGCGCGCACGGGCTGATCTGCCCCGGGAAGCATCACCATGGCCCTGTTTCGCCTGCCATCCAGTGGACCCGCCGCCCTCGCGCCGCGCGGTAACGGACTTTTGCTGCGCGCCCCGCAGATGTCGGACTTCCTGCAATGGGCGCATCTGCGCGAGTCCAGCCGCGATTATTTGACGCCATGGGAGCCGATCTGGCCGTCGGACGACCTCACCCGGTCCGGCTTCCGCCGCCGTCTGCGCCGCTATTCCGAGGACATTGCCGCGGACCGCTCCTATCCCTTCCTGATCTTCCGCGAGCTCGACGGCGCCATGGTCGGCGGCATCACGCTGGCCAATGTCCGGCGCGGCATCGTCCAGGCCGGCACCATCGGCTACTGGGTCGGCAAGCCCAATGCCCATCGCGGCTACATGACGGCGGCGCTCCGGGTGCTGCTGCCGACGCTGTTCGGCGAGCTCAATCTGCACCGGGTCGAGGCCGCCTGCATCCCCACCAATGCGCCGTCGATCCGGGTGCTGGAGAAGTGCGGTTTCACCCGCGAGGGGCTGGCGCGCCGCTATCTGTGCATCAACGGGGTCTGGCAGGACCATCTGCTGTTCGGCCTGCTGCACGAGGATTTCCGCGGCTGAGCCCGCTATCCATCGGGCCAAAGTCTCCGGGGGCTGCCTTATTTTACTTGCCTTGGGTTCGCCGATTTTGGCGATATAAACCGCTGGCCGGCCGGCGATCGGCCGGAAGATTGTCATGGAGTACAGGCGTTGATGGTGAAGCAGCTTCGATCATTGCGGCATGTGCTGCGGCAGGGCCCGGTGATCGTATTGGCGCTCTCGGTGTCGCTTGCGGCCGTCTCGCCGGCCTCGGCGCAGTCGCTGACCGACCGCTTCAAGGGCCTGTTTGGCGGCAAGTCGGACGAGCCGGCCCAGCCCAAGCCGGCACCTGCGCCCGGCCAGCCGGCCGATGACGACGTCGATTGCCCGCCGGTCACGGTGCGCGCCGGAGCCTCCACCTATGCAGTCGGAGCCACCGGCAAGCCGGCCGTCGGCAATGAGGTCCGCTTCCAGGCCACCATCACCAAGATGGCGCGCGAATGCTTCCGCAGTGGCGGCGACATCACGGCCCGGATCGGTATCCAGGGACGCGTCATCGCCGGTCCCGCCGGTGCGCCAGCTACGGTCGATGTGCCCCTGCGCATCGCCGTGGTGCAGGGCGGCGTCGGCGAGAAGGTGATCGCCTCGAAGGCCTATCGGACCACGGTCGAGATGGCGGAAGGCGGCAGCGTGCCCTTCACCTTCGTCGCCGAGGATCTGGCCTATCCGGTGCCTTCGGCCGCGGTCGCGGATTCCTATATCTTCTATGTCGGCTTTGACCCGCAGGCGCTCACGCCCGAGCCGAAGGCGCGGCCGAAGAAGAAGTAGGGGGCTCACCCGGCTGTCGCTGCAATTTCAACTGTCATCGCCGCCTTGTGCGCATCTGCGCACTGGGGCGGGCGATGAAGTATTCCAGAGGCAGTTGTGATTCAGCCGAGAAGTCTCGGCGTACTGGATGCCCCGCCTTCGCGGGGCATGACAGTGTCGCTGGTGGACGAGCTGGGCCTAAAGCTTACAGCTGCCCCAGCAGCGTATCGCCGCCGGACACTTCGACCTTGCCGGGCATCGCCTCGAGATTCAGCTTCTTCACCACGCCGTCCTCGACCAGCATCGAGTAGCGCTTGGAGCGGATGCCGAGGCCGTTGGCGGAGGCATCCAGCTCCATGCCGATCGCCTTGGTGAAATCGGCATTGCCGTCGGCGAGGAAGACGGCCTCGTCGCGCTGGTCGGTGTCGCGCTTCCAGGCGTTCATCACGAAGGCGTCGTTGACGGAGACGATGGCGATGCTGTCGACGCCCTTGTCCTTGATGGCGTAGGCGTTGAGAAAGATGCTCGGCAGATGCATCTTGTGACAGGTGCCGGTGTAGGCGCCGGGCACCGCGAACAGCGCCACCTTCTTGCCCTTGAAGATGTCGTCGGTGGTCTTCACCTGCGGACCTTCCGCCGTCATCACGCGGAACTTCGCCTCGGGCAGCTTCTCGCCAATCTGGATCGCCATCGTCAGTCTCCCTGGAATTCGGTCCCGCTTTGTAGACCGTGCTGCGGGCCTGTACAATATTGCCGGCGGAAGACGCCGCGAGGGCCGGGGCCGCTCACCGCGATGTCATCAGCCCGCAAAACCGCCATTGTCGAGGAAAGCCTGCTCGTCCTCTGTGGTCTCGCGTCCAAGCAGGCGGTTGCGGTGAGGGAATCGGCCGAACCGGCGGATGATCTCGGCATGCTCCCGGGCGAACTTCAGGTTTTCAGCATTGTCGGTGTTCTGAAACAACGCGACGCAGTGCAGCTGGTCGGGCAGCTGCTCGGAATGCATGAAGGGCATATAGAGGAATTCGAGCAGGACAGGGGCGATCCTGCGATCTGTGCCTCGCCCGATAGCTCGGCGGGCGACATCCCGCGCCAGCGCGTCGCTGGCAAAGGCCTGCGGTGTGCCGCGAAACATGTTGCGGGGAAACTGGTCGAGCACGATGACGAGCGCGAGCGCGCCGTCGTCATTGTCTTCCCATGATGCCAGCTCGCCGGCGGCCGCCGTCTGCCACAGCGCGAGAAAGCGGCGCCGGATCTGCGCGTCGAACGCGTCGTCGCGCTTGTACCAGCGCTCGCTGCCGGCCTCGCGCCAGAAGGCGAGAATGCCGTCCGGCGTGATGTGACCGGCGTCAGTCATGAACCTTACGCCGCCTCGGCCTTCTTCTCGTCGCGGAGCTGCCGCCGCAGAATCTTGCCGACATTGGTCTTGGGCAGTTCGGTGCGGAATTCGATCTGCTTGGGCACCTTGTAGCCGGTGAGCTGCTCGCGGCAGAACCTGGTCACGTCCTCGGCCGCGAGATTCGAATCCTTCTTCACCACGAAAGCCTTCACCGCTTCGCCGGACCCACTATCAGGAACGCCGATCACGGCGCACTCGAGCACGCCCGGGTGGCTCGCGATCACTTCCTCGATCTCGTTCGGATAGACGTTGAAGCCGGAGACCAGGATCATGTCCTTCTTGCGATCGACGATTTTGGTGTAGCCGGTCTCGTCCATGATGCCGATGTCGCCGGTGCGGAAATAGCCGTCCGCCGTCATCACCTTCGCGGTCTCTTCCGGCCGGTTCCAGTAGCCCGACATCACCTGCGGACCCTTGGCGCAGATTTCGCCGGGCTGGCCGAGCGGCACTTCGTTGCCGTCGTCGTCACGGATCGAGATCCAGGTCGAGGGCACGGGGATGCCGATGGTGCCGTTGAACTCGGAATTGGTCGCGGTATTGCAGGTCAGCGTCGGCGCAGTCTCCGACAGGCCGTAGCCTTCCGCGATCGAGCAGCCCGTAATCGCCTTCCACTGCTCGGCGACGGGGCGCTGCACGGCCATGCCGCCGCCGTTGGAGATCTTCAGCTTGGAGAAATCGAGTTTCTTGAAGTCGGGATGATGCATCAGGCCGTTATAGAGCGTGTTGACGGCCGGGAAGCTGTTGACCTGGTACTTCGCCAGCTCCTTGACGAAGCCGGGGATGTCGCGCGGATTGGGGATCAGCAGATTGCAGCCGCCGGCGCGTACCGCGAGCAGGTAGCAGGCCGTCAGCGCGAAGATGTGATAGAGGGGCAGCGCGCAGACGATCATGAGCTGGTCGACATGCGGGGGTGCGGCGAGCGCCGGCTGGAGCCAGGCGTCGTTCTGCAAGACGTTGGCGACGATGTTGCGATGGAGCAGGGTGGCGCCCTTGGAGACGCCAGTGGTGCCGCCGGTATATTGCAGGAAGGCGACGTCGCCGGGCGACAGCTTCGGCTTGTTGAAGGCAAGAGAGCGGCCGGCCGACACCGCGTCGTTGTAGGAGACCGCCCCCGGCAGCGACCATGCCGGCACCATCTTCTTGACGCGGCGAACGACGAGATTGACGATCACGCCCTTGAAGCCGAGCAAGTCGCCCATGCTGCCGACGATGACATGCTTGACCGCAGTCTTCGCAATCACCTGCTCGACGGTGTGGGCGAAATTCTCCAGCACGATGATGGCTTCGGCGCCGGAATCCTTGAGCTGATGCTCGAGCTCGCGCGGGGTGTAGAGCGGGTTGACGTTGACCACCGCATATCCGGCGCGCAGCACGGCCGCGGTCGCAACCGGGTACTGCAGCACGTTCGGCATCATGATCGCGACGCGGGCGCCGCGCTGCAGGCCGCGTCCCTGCAAATAGGCGGCAAGCGCCAGCGACATCTGGTCGAGGTCGCGATAGCTGATCGACTTGTCCATGCAGATGAACGCCTTGCGGTCGGCGAACTTGGCAAAGCTCTCCTCCAAGAGGTCGACCAGCGATGCGTATTGCGCCGGATCGATATCAGCGGGCACGCCGGGCGGATATTGCTTGAGCCAGATGCGCTCCATGGAAACTCCCCTCTCCTACACCAGAGCCCGTTGTGTTTCGGGCTTGCCCCATTGCCGGCAGTATCGAGCCTGCCGGAACGGGTGGCAAGTCGTGGAGGCTTAAGACAAAGGCCGGGGAGTGGCTACTGGAATCGTCGCAAATCGCGCTGCCGCAAGTGCGAAGCGCAGGCTGCGGTTTAATTCCGAGGGGCGTTAACTGTTGTTGGCTGGCTTGGCGGCAGGCTTGGTCGCGGCCTTCGGCTTGGCGGGTTTCGCTGGCTGATCAGCGCTTGCCGCAGGTTTTGCTGCTGCATCCGGCTTGGCCGCGGCATGCTTGGCGCCAGCCGGCTTGGCCGCTTGCTTAGCGTCGGCCTTCGGCTCAGGCTTCACCGCCGGCGGCTTCGCGGCCGCGATCTTGGGCGCCGCGTCTTTCGGCTTGTCTGCGGCATCAGGCTTCTTGGCAACGCGCGACTTCTTGCCACGCGGCTTCGTAACCGTTTGTTGGTCGGCGTCAGCCGCAACCGCCGCGATCAGGGCGGTGCCGGTGCGGGTCGGGCCGGTATAGACCAGCACGGGCTCGGCCGCCGCTGGAGCCGAAGCCATCAGCTCGGAGGCCTTCATCAGGGGCGGCTGCAGCCCGGCCGTGAAGAACGTCACCTGGGCTTCGCCGCCGGTGGCGGAGGACGACCCGGAGGTGCCGCCATTGGCCGCGATCAGGGCGTCGTCGTCGTCGCTCGCCGGCCGCTTGCGATGGCCGCCGCACATATCGTCGCGCAGGTTCGGCGGCGAGGCGTCGACCGGCACCAGCTTGTCGACGGTGCCGAGCGAGGGGCGGAGCCAGGTGAGATTGTCCTGCCCGAAGCCGCGCTCGAGCAATTGCGCCGCCTTCACCGCGCGCGCGGTGCCGGAGCTGGCGCCGAGCACGACGGCGATCAGCCGGCGGCCGTTGCGCGTGGCCGATGCGACGAGATTGTAGCCCGAGGCGCAGATGAAGCCGGTCTTGAAACCGTCCGCGCCGGGGTAGCGGCCGATCAGCTTATTGAAATTGCCGGTGACGCGCTTGCCGAAACGGATCGCCGGGATGTGCACGAAGTATTCGTATTCCGGTAGGTCGCGCAGGAACGAGCGCGCGAGAATGCCGAGGTCGCGCGCCGAGGTGATCTGACCGTCAGCGGGCAGTCCGTTCGGATTGACGTAGCTCGTCTGCGTCATGCCGAGCTTCTGCGCGGTGTCGTTCATCATCGCGGAGAAGCCGTCGATCGAGCCGCCGACGCCTTCGGCGAGCACCACGGCCATGTCGTTCGCCGACTTGACCATCATCATCTTCAGCGCGTTGTCGACGGTGAGCTGTGTTCCCGGACGGAATCCCATCTTCGAGGGCGACTGCGAGGCGGCCGTCGGCGACACCGTGAGCAGCGTGTCGAGTGTGAGCCTGCCGTCCTTCACCGCCTTCAATGTCACATAGGCGGTCATGATCTTGGTCACGGAGGCCGGATACCACGGGATCGTCGCGTTATCCGCCTGCAACACCTTGCCGCTGTCGGCTTCGATCAGGAGCAGCGCTTCGGCGTTCGCCGCGCGTGGCGCAAGCAGTGCCGCACATGCGAGGGTCGCAGCAAACAGATTGAACAGGGACTTGCGAAGCAGCGGGCGAAGGGCGTGCACTATCCGATTTCCGGTCCTTGGAGACCCGCCTGTTCCCGGACGGCTCTCGTGATCTGATGTTCGGTTCTGAAATCCGGCGCCGCCGCTTGCGGCGTCGCAAACCTATACTGGCTCGTGCGTCGAGAACAGGGGGTTCGGCCGGGTATTCAGCGATGAAATAGGCCGAATTTCGACGGTGCCATGAGGACTTGCTAAGGGGATTTGGCTGCTGTCGCGGCAGCCTCGGCGGCCGTCACGCTGGCCCGTGCATTCGCTTGTGATTGTTCCTGCACCATGAACTGGGCTTTCGCCAGTTCGGCGAAATGGCCGGCTTTGGCGACGAGTTCATCGAAAGTTCCGCTCTCGATCACGCGTCCGTTCTCGAACACCAGGATCCGCGTGGCATTGCGGATGGTGGAGAGGCGGTGGGCGATCACGAAAGTGGTACGGCCCTTCATCACTTCGTCGAGAGCGGCGTTCACCTTGGCCTCGGTCACGGCATCGAGCGCGCTGGTGGCCTCGTCCAGGATCAGGATCGGCGGGTCCTTCAGCAGTGCGCGGGCGATCGACAACCGCTGCCGCTCGCCGCCGGAGAGCATGCGGCCGCGCTCGCCGGCGTTGGTCTGGAAGCCGCCGCTGCGCTCGATGAATTCGAGTGCCTGTGCGCGCTCCGCGGCCTTGCGCATCTCGGCCTCGGTCGCATCCGGCTTGCCGACGCGCAGGTTCTCCTCGATCGAGCGGTTGAACAAGAGCGCTTCCTGGAACACGACGCCGATGTTCCGGCGCAGCGAGGTCAGCGTAACGCCGCGCACGTCCATGCCGTCGATCTTGATGAAGCCGGATTGTGGATCGAAGGCGCGATGCAACAGCGCGATCGCGGTGGATTTGCCGGCACCGGTCGGGCCGACCAGCGCGATGGTCTGGCCAGGCAATGCAGTGAAGGAGAGGTCTTCGATCGCCGGCCGCTTGCCGTCATAGGAAAAGGTCACGTCGTTGAACTCGACGAGGCCGGAGAACCGGCCCGCGTCGATCGCGTCGGAGCGGTCGTGGACCGCGGGTACGGCGTCGAGCACATTGAAAAACTCGCGCAGGCGCGGGGCTTCCATGAATACGTTGTTGATGAAGCTCACGACCTGCTCGAGCTTCTGGATCAGCATCGTCGCGAAGCTCACGAACATCACGATCTCACCGACCGAGGTGAGGCCCTGGTCGTGGAGGGCGATGCCGAGCGAGAAGATCGCGAGCACCGTGATGGTGGTGGAGGCGCGCGTGATCACGGTAACGAGCGCCCACCAGGACAGCACCGGCATCTGCGCGGCCAGCAACTCGTCGGCGACGGAACGCAGCCCCTTCACCTCGGATTCGACGCGAACGAAGCTCTGCACCAGCGCGACGTTGCCGAGCGCGTCAGAAGCGCGGGCGGAGAGCTCGCTATAGTGCTCCTCGACCTGCATCTGCATGCCGAAGGTCTTGCGCACGACGAAGGTCGTCAGCGCCGTGAAGACGACGCAGAGCACGAACAGCAGGACCGCGAGCCGCCAGTTCAGGTAAAGCGACAGCGGCAGCAGCACCACGACTGACAGGATCGCGGCAAAATGCTCACGGAAGAAGCCGAGCCACAGCCGCCACAACGCGTCGGTGCCGTTGAGCATCACCTTCATCAGCCGACCGGAATGGGTGCCGGAGTGGAAGGTCAGCGGCAGTTGCAGGATGTGCTCGAAATAGTCGGTCAACACCGCCTGGCGCTGACGGTGGGAGAGCCGGTCGGCCTGCAGGGCCACGAGTGCGCTGCAGGCGATGGTGAACAGCCCGAACGCAACCCAGGCGATCAGGAATGGCCAGGCCGAACTCGACCCGGCGACCGTCTTGCCCGAGAGCACGTCGACGATTCGGCCGAACAGGACAGGCTCGGCGAACTGCGAGGCGGCCAGCAGCAGATTGGCAAACGCCAGCAGCCAGCCCAGCCGTGCCTCCTTGCCGAGGAGCTCGAGAACGCGGGTGTAAAGGCTGAAAATGGACATGCGTGGACGAACTCGGGCGGATCGAACGAGGTGAGCCGATATTCTAATCAGGGATCGGGCACCAGATACAGCGGAAGCTGTCAGTTTTGCTCAATTGATAAGCCGCCCGGCGACCGGCGGCAGGAACCGGTCGTCGAAGATATCACCCGCCGCCGGCTTCTTGCGGAATTTGAAGTCCTGCGCGATCTGGTCGATCGAGCGCTCCAGGCGCGCCGGGTCGATGCCGCCGAGGCCATTGCGCCTGACCTCGTCGGTCAGGACGTTGTCGACGAGCACGGTGCGCAGGCGTTCAAGCTCCCGATCGCGGTCCCCGTCATCGATGCGGCTTGCGGCCTCGTTTGCCGCGCGCGCCGGCTCTTTGATGCTCGCATTGATGCCGGCGATCAAGGCGCGAACAAAACCCTTCACCGCCTCGGGTCTGGTCGCGGCGAAGGCGGGATTGGCCACCACGGCAAAGCCGTAGGCCTCGCAGCCATAATCGGCAAAGTGCAGCACGACGAGATCGGCACCGGGTACGCCGCGATCGCGCAGGTTCACCGCCGAGAGATAGCTGAAGCCGGCGACGGCATCGACCTGCCCCGCGGACAGGATCGGCTCGCGCACTGCCGCGCTCATCTTGTGGAATTTCACGTTCTGGGTGTTGATGCCGTTCTGCTGCGCCAGCGCCGGCCACAGCCGCATCGACAGATCGCCGTCGACAACGCCGACAGTCTTGGCGTCGAGGTCGGGCAGGAGATGGATGCCGCGACTCCTGCGGGCGACGATGGCGTAGGGCGCGCGGTTGAACAGCACGAACACTGCCTTGAGCGGTGCGGCATCGTCCTTGCCGCGAAAGCGAATGAGTTCGTTGATGTCGACGAGCGCGAGCTCGCTGTCGCCCTTGGCGACGCGCGCGAGTGTTTCCGGCGATCCGGCCGCGATGTTGAAGGTCACGTTGAGACGCTCAGTGCCGAAGCCGCCGTCCTTTGCGGCAAGGAAGAACGGCGCCATGCTCGCATCGATCGGACGATCGAAAGTGAAGTGGATCGCAGTGGAGGGGGCGGCGGTCTCGGCCGCCATGACGTCGCGCGTCGTCGGTGCGGCAAGCGAGATTGCAAGGACCAGCAGGCCGCGAAGGACGATCGTCTTGAATCCTGACATGAGCTACGCCGGTCCCGCATTGTTGTGGTTTTGTGACGCTCGCAGCGCCGGCCGGCGATGAGCCTGCGCGCGCCAACATGAACGGCGGATGAGCGGCGGTTGCGTCACGATCACGCAACCCCGTTCAGCTTGTGTTGGGGTTGCGGAACCCAACATGGGCTGCGGGTGTTTGAAAGACATGAGCCTGTCGTCAGGCACCATTCGAGGTCCCAAGGAGGGTCCCAGGACATGTTTAACAGATTTTCGGGATTTGCCGGCCGCAAGGCCGTTATCGCAACTGCCGCAGTGCTGGCGCTGAGCGCGGTCGCACCGACTGCCTCTTACGCAGGCGGCCGCCATTGGCATGGCGGCGGTGGTGCGGCCTTTGCCGGCGCGGCGATTGCCGGTGCCATTGGTACCGGACTTGCGATCGCCGCGACCCGCGACGCCTATGCCTATGATGCCCCGGCCTATTATGGCGGCGGTCCGGTCTACTATGATGAAGCTCCGGCCTATTACGGCGGCGGCTCCTATTATGGCCCGCGTCCGTTCCACCGTTGCGGCGGCCCCTATCAGTCTGCGCAGGGCGGCCAGGGCTCGATTGGGTCTTGCTACTAAGTCCGGCTGGCTGGTCCTAACCATAGCGGGCCGTCGCGCTTGCCGCGGCGGTCTGTTTTTTGCTTTATTGCCGCGCGTTAACGCGCTCGCCATTGGTTTAGAGTAGTTTTGAGTACCATGAGTGATTCGCTTGAGCGGCTATATCTGGCTGTGCTCGCGGCCAGAGATCTTGATCCGGCAACCTCGCGTACGGCCCGGCTGTTTCAGCGTGGCCCATCCAAAATGGCGAAGAAGCTGGCAGAGGAGGCGATCGAAGTCGTCATCGATGCCGTTAATGGCGACAGCGATGCCGTGATTCGGGAAAGCGCCGATCTGCTCTACAATCTCACTGTGCTTTGGGCCTCGGCCGGTGTGCGCCCTGAAGACGTCTGGCGCGAAATGGCGCGGCGGGAAGACATGCTCGGGATCGCCGAGAAGCTGCCGAAGTCGCCGATGAAGCTGCCCAAAGTTGCGTCACCGCGCGTAGCCGCCAGGCGGCCAATTGTCGCGCTCGAAGGCCGCGTGGCGCGCAAACGCCACTAGGCGCCACCAGAGCGTCACAAAACTCGCGATGGACAAATCCGCCCCATGGTGCTTCATCGCGGCGCCATGCTGAAACGTATCTACGACTGGTGCATCGACGCCGCTCACAAGCCTTACGCGCTCTGGATCATGGGCGCCGTGGCTTTCGCTGAAAGCTCCTTCTTCCCGGTCCCGCCGGACGTGATGCTGATTCCGATGTCGTTGGCGCGCCCGCAGCGCGCCTGGCTCTATGCTGCAATCTGCACCGCGACGTCCGTCGTGGGCGGCCTGCTCGGCTATGCCATCGGCGCGCTGCTGTTCGACTCGGTGGGCCACTGGCTGATCCAGGTCTATGGCCTCGGCGACAAGGTCGACGCTTTCCGCGCCTCCTACGCGGAGTGGGGCGCGGTGATCATCCTGCTCAAGGGGCTGACGCCGATCCCCTACAAGCTCGTCACCATCACTTCGGGTTTCGCCGGCTACAATATCGGACTGTTCATCCTGTGCTCGATCGTTGCGCGCGGTGGACGTTTCTTCATCGTGGCGATCCTGCTCAATCGCTATGGCGACTGGATCCGGGTCAGGATCGAGAAGCATCTCGGATTGTGGGTCGCGCTCGGCGCCGCCGTGCTGGTGCTGGGCTTTGTCATTGCAATCAAGTTGATCTAGCGCTGCGGCGGCTTTGCCGCGGCGCCCGCTTCGGCTACGGTTGCCGTCATGATGGTTCGATCCGGCAGTCCGGTCCTGCGACTGGGGACGCTGATATTCGCGGTGCTTTCGCTCCTGCTCGGTGCTGGCGGGACGGCATGGCCGCAATCCGCGCCGCCGTCGCTCGGCGTGCAGGAGCAGGCCCCGCAGGCGCCGCCGCCCTCGACGCCCGCCCCGCCGGTTCGCGAGGAAAATCCCGGGCTGATCAACGAAATGGGCAAGCTGTTCGACAAGCTGCCCTCGATCCTGCCGCCGATCAAAAGCCCGAGCGAGACCATGAACGACCTGTCGCGCCTGGCGAAGCCATCTACCATGGTGTCGGGGCGCATGGCCTGTCCGGCGTCGTCAAACGGCGCGCCCGATTGCAAGCAGGCCGCCGACCAGCTTTGCCAGAGCAAGGGCTACAAGGAAGGCAAGAGCCTGAACGCCGACTCCGCAGAGAAATGCTCGCCCAAGGTTCTCATTCCGGGCAGGCAACGCAAGCCGGACGACTGCCGCACCGACACTTTCGTGACAAGCGCGCTGTGCCAGAACTGAAGCGATGACGCCGCGCACCAGCAACAAGGAGCGCCCATGAGCCGCACGGAGCAGGACTTCCTCGGACAGCGTGAGATCGCCGACGACATCTACTACGGCGTCCAGACCATCCGCGGGAAGGAGAACTTCCACATCACCGGCATTCCGATGAACCAGGAGCCTTACTTCGTGAAGGCGCTCGGTTACGTCAAGAAGGCCGCGGCGATGGCCAACCGCGACCTCGGCGCGGTCGACGCCAAGGTGGCGGACGCGATCATCCTCGGCTGCGACCGCGTCATTGCCGGCGACATGATGGATCAGTTCGTCACCGACTTCATCCAGGGCGGCGCCGGCACCTCCACCAACATGAACGCCAACGAGGTGATCGCCAATCTCGCGCTGGAATCGCTCGGCTTCAAAAAGGGTGACTACCAGCACGTCAGTCCCAACGATCATGTGAACTACGGCCAGTCCACCAACGACACCTATCCGACCGCCTTTCGGCTCGCGCTGATCCTGCGGCTCGAAAGCTACATGACGGCGTTGCGGCAGCTCCAGGAGGCGTTCTTCGCCAAGGGCCGCGAGTTCGATCGCGTGCTGAAGATGGGCCGTACGCATCTCCAGGACGCCGTGCCGATGTCGCTCGGCGCGGAATTCCGGGGATGGGGCACCACCATGGGCGAGGAGGTCGATCGCATCTCCGAGGCACGGACGCTGCTGCGCGAGATCAATCTCGGCGCCACCGCGATCGGCACCTCCGTCACAGCGGCGCACGGTTATCCCAAGCTCGCTGTCCGGCATCTCAGCGCGCTGACCGGCGTCGACTTCATTCTCGCCGGTGACCTGGTCGAGGCGACCTCGGACACCGGCGCCTATGTGCAACTCTCCGGCGTGCTCAAGCGCACCGCGAGCAAGCTGACGAAGATATGCAACGACATCCGCCTGCTCGCCTCCGGCCCGCGCGCCGGCTTCAACGAGATCAACCTGCCGCAATTGCAGCCGGGCTCGTCGATCATGCCGGGCAAGGTCAATCCCGTGATCCCCGAGGTCGTCAACCAGACCAGCTTCCTCGTCATCGGGCTCGACACCACGGTGACGCTGGCAGCCAGCGCCGGCCAGCTCCAGCTCAACGTGATGGAGCCGGTGATCTCATTCGCGCTGTTCTTCTCGATCCGCACCATGGAGCGTGCCGTCAACAGCCTGCGCGAGAACTGTGTGGTCGGCATCACCGCCAATGAGGAGCACACCCGCAACATGGTGCTGAACTCGCTCGGCATCGTCACCGTGCTGAAGCCTCTGCTCGGCTACAAGCAATGCGCCGAGATCGCGCGCGAGGGCTACAAGAGCGGCAAGTCGCTGCACCAGATCGTGGTGGTCGAGCGCAAGCTGCTGACGCAGGAGAAGTGGGACGAGATGTTCTCGTTCGAGCGGCTGATCAATCCGGATCTGATTGGGTAGGCGCGGTCTCTCCCGTCATCTCGGGGCGCGCGTAGCGCGAGCTATGATGCGCAATTGCGCATCTGAGAATCCATTTCGCCATTTGCGCTGTAGCCCGATGGATTCCGGGCACGACGCTGCGCGTCGCCCCGGAATGACGGAAGGGGAATTCCGTGCGTTGGAATTGTCGTAACGGTGGCTGCGGACCGGCGTCAAAACGCAATACTTGACAGTGGAAAGATTGCCTTGTTGGTATGGCTCCCAACTTCAGTTTGACCGCCAATAGAGGATCGTTCCGCAATGTCCATGCCTGCCCTATTCAAGGGGCGCCTGTCGATCCCGGTGATCGGCTCGCCGCTCTTCATCATCTCGGTGCCTGATCTGGTGATCGCGCAGTGCAAGGCGGGTGTGGTCGGCTCGTTCCCGTCGCTGAACGCGCGGCCGCCGGAGCTGCTCGACGAGTGGCTGGCACGGATCACCGAGGAGCTTGCGGCCTATGACCGTGCCCATCCCGACAAGCCTTCGGCGCCGTTCGCGGTCAACCAGATCGTGCACAAGTCGAACAATCGGCTCGATCACGACATGCAGCTCTGCGCCAAGTACAAGGTGCCGATGGTCATCTCCTCGCTCGGCGCACGCGAAGAGCTGAACCAGGCGGTGCACGGCTGGGGCGGCATCGTCTTCCACGACGTGATCAACCAGAAATTCGCGCACAAGGCGATCGAGAAGGGCGCCGACGGCCTGATCCTGGTCGCGGCCGGCGCCGGCGGCCATGCCGGCACCATCTCGCCGCTGGCTTTCGTTGCCGAAACACGAAAGTGGTTCGACGGTCCGATCGCGCTGTCCGGCGCCATCGGCAACGGCAGGGCGATCCGCGCCGCGCGCATTCTCGGCGCCGACTTCGCCTATATCGGCTCGGCCTTCATCGCCACCAAGGAAGCCAACGCGGTCGAGAAGTACAAGGAGATGATTGCAGGCTCGACGGCCGACGACATCGTCTACTCCAACCTCTTCACCGGCGTGCATGGCAATTACCTGAAGCCCTCGATCCTTGCCGCCGGCATGGACCCCGAGAACCTTCCGACCTCGGATCCCTCCAAGATGAACTTCGGCACCGACGCCTCCGGCGAGCGTGCCAAGCCGAAGGCGTGGAAGGAGATATGGGGCTCGGGCCAGGGCATCGGCAGCGTGGACAAGGTCTTGCCCGCCGCAGAGCTTATCGCGCGCTTCAAGAAGGAATACGACGAGGCGATTGACCCGCCGTTGTAGTCTTGGTGGCCCGGACGCGCCGCAGCTTGCGACGCTGCTGCGTCCGGGAATGCCAGCCGAGAGATCGAGCAGAACATGACCCCCATCTACCGTGTCGACGGAAACAACGTCGTCACCAGCCCTGACGCCGCGGGACCCTGGGACCATCGTATGCAGCACGGCTCGGCGCCGGCCTCGCTGGTGACGTGGGCGGCCGAGCGCATTCCGACACCGGTGCCGATGAACATTGCGCGCGTCACCATCGACCTGATGCGCCCGGTCCCGGTGGCGCCGCTGACCATCGTAACAGGTGTTTTGCGCGAGGGCCGCAAGATCCAGCTCTGTGAAATCAAGCTGCTCGCCGACGGCGTGCAGGTGGTCGGTGCCACCGTACTGAAGATCAAGCGCCAGGCCTTGAGTCTGCCCGACGACGTCGCGGAGTTGCCGGTGACGCTGCCCTCGCCGGAGGACTCGCTCGTCGAGGACGGTCATGCCGCCACCAGTCCGTTCGTGCGATCGGTTTCGATGCGCGCCGCGCGCGGTCGCTTCGGCAAGGCCGGTGCCGGTGCGATCTGGTTTCGCGTCGATCACCCGCTGATCGAGGGCGAGGCGCTCTCGCAGGCGATGCGCGCCGTAGTCGCCGCCGACTTTTCCAACGGCACGGCTTCGACGCTCGACTTCCGAGCCTGGACCTTCATCAACGCCGACCTGACCGTGAACTTTGCGCGTCAGCCGGTCGGCGAGTGGATCCTGCTCGACGGCGAATCCTGGATCGGCCCCGACGGCGCGGGCCTCGCGATGTCGCGGCTGGCGGATCGGCAGGGCTACTTTGGCCGCGCGGTGCAGAGCCTCGTCATCGAGAAGCGATAGCGCCATTCCTGTCGGCAGCCGTCTTCGCCGGCGCGGTGCTGGATCGGTTCCCATTGTCGGGCCACCATTCGGAAATGGCCGTCTGTCCGCCCTGCATGGATCGTGACGGCCCCGGCCCGGAACCGATTGTTCCCTTCCCGGTTTTATTTTCCCTAGAGGGAAAATATGGCTTCGATTAGGGAATTTTCAGGAAGGGCCCAGACTGGTGTTTGGGGCCTGGACAACATCCTGTCCGGCGGATTGTCGCGCGGGCACGTGTTCCTTGTGGAAGGCGCGCCCGGTACGGGCAAGACGACGGTGGCGCTGCAATTCCTGCAGGAAGGCACCAAGGCCGGCGAGCGATGCCTGTACATCACCTTGTCTGAGACCGAGCGCGAGTTGCGCGATGGTGCGGCTTCGCACGGCTGGACCCTGGACGAGGGGATCACCGTTTTCGAACTTCTGCCCCCTGAGAGCCTGCTCGATTCTGAACAGCAGCAGAGCCTTCTCTACTCCTCCGATCTCGAGCTCGGCGAGACGACCAAGCAGATCTTCGAGGCAGTCGATCGGATCAAGCCGCACCGCGTCGTGCTCGACAGTCTATCCGAAATCCGGCTTCTTGCCCAAAGTTCGCTGCGGTATCGCCGCCAGATCCTTGCCATCAAGCACTTTTTCTCGAGGTTCAACACCACGGTGATGCTGCTCGACGATCTCACGGCTGATGTCGCCGACAAGACCGTCCACAGCGTCGCGCATGCGGTTCTGCGCCTCGAAGAGCTCGCTCCGGACTATGGCGCGGAGCGTCGCCGCGTGCGCGTCATCAAGTATCGCGGCACGAAGTTTCGCGGCGGTTACCACGATGCAACCATCACCACCGGCGGCCTGAACGTGTTTCCGAGGCTCGTTGCTTCCGAGCACCGCGCCGATTTGCGGCGCACCACGTTTTCCAGCGGCATCGCAGGCTTCGACCGATTGCTGGGCGGCGGCGTGGAATCGGGCTCGAGCACGCTCGTTCTCGGACCATCCGGTACGGGCAAATCGTTGATCGCGATCGTGTTCGCCGTCGCGGCGGTGGCGCGGGGAGAGAAAGCGGCGCTGTTCGTGTTCGACGAGGAGCTCGGTCTGCTGTTCTCGCGGATGAAGGGCATCGGGATCGATCTCGACGCGCTGCGACGGAACGGCAGTCTTGCGATCGAACAGGTCGACGCAGCCGAACTCTCGCCGGGGGAATTCGCTCATATGGTCCGCAAGCGAGTGGACGAGGAGGGCATCAAGGCCGTCGTGATCGACAGTCTCAATGGCTATCAAGCCGCCATGCCCCAGGAAAATTCGCTCATCCTCCACATGCACGAACTCCTGCAGTACCTCAATCGCCGCGGTGCCGCGACATTCATGACTGTGGCCCAGCACGGCCTCGTCGGTGACATGAAGGCGCCGGTCGACGTCACCTATCTCGCCGATACGGTCATCCTGCTGCGCTATTTCGAAGCGCTGGGCAGCGTGCGGCGTGCGATATCCGTGATCAAGAAGCGGATGGGCCAGCACGAATCGACCATTCGCGAGTTCCGCATCAGCAGCCGCGGTCTGGCCATCGGTGAGCCGCTGGAGGAATTCCAGGGCGTGTTGCGCGGCGTGCCTGTCTACATGGGCGATACGAGGCCTCTGCTGCGGGAGCCCGGTGCGTGAGGCCGGGCGACACGTCCGAACGTGCCGTTGTCCTTGCTCCGACGGGCCGCGACGCAAATGTCGCCGCGAGCCTGATCCGTGAAGCGGGGTTCGTCGCCGACATCTGCACCGACCTCGATGCGCTCGTGCGCGAGATGGCGGCCGGCGCGGGGCTCGCCATCATCGCCAACGAAGCCGTGAAGACCGCCGACTTGCGCAGTCTGGTCAGGTGGCTGAACGAACAGCCCTCATGGTCGGACTTTCCGATCGTGCTGCTGACACGCCAGGGCGGCGGGCCGGAGCGGAATCCCGACGCCATGCGGCTCGGTCTGGCGCTGGGAAACGTCACCTTCATCGAGCGTCCATTTCATCCGACCACGCTGGTGAGCGTGGTGGGATCCGCCCTCAGAGGGCGCCGCCGGCAGTACCAGTCGCGCGCGATCCTGGAGACCCTCACCGAGAGCGAAGGCCTGCTGCAAACGGCATTGAGCGCTGGTCAGCTCGGCGCTCTGGAGCTGCAACTCCCGTCGTTGATGCTCGAAGCCTCGAACACCTGCAAGCTCTTCTTCGGGCGACGATCCGAACAGGAGTTCTCCTACCAGGATTTGGTCGATTCCGTGCACCCGGACGATCGCGCCAGACGGCAGGCCGTGTTCGACCGCGCCGTCGCCAGCGGTAGCGATTACAGCATCGAATATCGAAACATCTGGCCTGACGGCTCCCAGCACTGGGTCGATATCAGGGCCCGGCCTGTGTTTCGGCCCGACGGCAGCGTGCAATCGCTGGTCGGGGTGTGCTCCGACATCACCGCGCGCAAGGTCGCCGAGATCGAGCGTGAAAACCTGCTGGCCCAGCTTGCTGCGGAGCGGACCGCGCTCGCCGAACTCACGGCCACGCTCGAGCAGCGCGTCGAGCAACGGACCGCGGATCTGATGAACGAGGTTGCCGCGCGCGAAAAAGCCCAGGATCAATTGCGGCAGGCCCAGAAAATGGAGACAATCGGTCAGTTGACCGGCGGCGTTGCGCACGACTTCAACAATCTGTTGATGGCCGTCATGGGCAATCTCGATCTGTTGCGCAAGCGCATACCGGACGACCCGCGCCTGCGCCGGCTGATCGACGGCGCGTTGCAGGGGGCGGAACGAGGCGCCTCGTTGACGCAACGCCTGCTGGCGTTCGCCCGTCAGCAGGATCTGCGGGCGGAGGCGGTCGATCTCGGCACGTTGATCAGGGGGATGAGCGACCTGCTCGAGCGCTCGCTCGGTCCCCGGGTCGAGCTGCGTCTGGACGTTCCCGATCGCCTGCCACCGGCACGAGCCGACTCCAACCAGCTTGAACTCGCGATCTTGAACCTCGCCATCAATGCGCGTGATGCGATGCCCGATGGAGGCTCGATCGAAATCCGCATCCGCGACGAACAGGTGGATGAAGAGGCGCGGCTGCCGCCGGGTCACTATCTGGCGCTATCCGTGATCGACAATGGCGCAGGCATGTCGCCGGAGACGTTGAAGCGGGCCGTGGAGCCGTTCTTTTCCTCCAAGCCCCTTGGCAAAGGAACCGGACTTGGCCTCTCGATGGTGCATGGTCTTGCCGTGCAGCTGGGCGGTGCCCTTCAGCTGTCCAGCAAGGTCGGAGTTGGCACCACGGCGACCCTCATTCTTCCGGTCGCCACCCAGCTTCCGAAAGCGGAGGTGCCGATCCCGGTGCAGCGACAGGCCGGTCGATCCGCCGTCATCCTGTTCGTCGACGACGATCCGCTGATCGCGATGTCGACCACGGAAATGCTCGAGGATCTCGGTCATCGCGTCATCGGCGTCAGCTCGGCGCGTCACGCCCTCGATGTCATCCGAAGCGACCAGCCGATCGATCTCATGGTGACCGATCACGTCATGCCCGGCATGACGGGGCTCGAACTGGCGGCCGCCTCGCGTCAGTTGCGACCGTCACTGCCGATTCTGCTGGCCACTGGATATGCCGAGCTGCCAGAGGGGTCTCAACTCGATCTGCCGCGACTG
>LNAP01003907.1_pt1 | contig 28807 bp, 24 predicted proteins | sample 602601 | NCBI WGS metagenome assembly LNAP01 (sample SAMN02440304, study PRJNA202911) | soil metagenome | biome: Subtropical and temperate rainforests or woodlands; isolation source: soil samples (1 kg each in a 20% v/v slurry with milli Q water) were... ... | reverse complement strand
CGCCGGCATCGAGCCCGGCGGCTATCTGTTCTACGATTCCACCAAGCCGATGCCGTCGACCAAATTCCGCGACGACATCACCGTGATCGGCGTGCCGCTCACCGCGATCACCAACTCGACCTACACCGACCCGCGCCAGCGCCAGCTGTTCAAGAACATCATCTATCTCGGCGCGCTCAGTGCGCTGCTCGACATGGACCCGAAGCTGATCGAGCAGCTGATCGGCGAGCAATACAAGGGCAAGGAGAAGCTCTTGTCCTCCAACGTTCACGCGCTGCATCTCGGCCGCGACTGGGCGCTGCAGAACCTGAAGTGCCCGATCGGCCTGCGCGTGAAGAAGTCCGACAAGGTCGGCGACCGCATCTTCATCGAGGGCAACAGCGCGGCTGCGCTCGGCGCCGTCTATGGCGGCGCCACGGTGTGCGCCTGGTATCCGATCACACCGTCCTCGTCGGTGGCGGAGGCTTTCACCGCCCATTGCAAGAAGTACCGGCACGACCCCGAGACCGGCAAGGCGAAATACGCGATCGTGCAAGGCGAGGACGAGCTCGCTTCAATCGGTATCGTCATTGGCGCCTCCTGGAACGGCGCGCGCGCGTTCACCGCGACCTCCGGCCCCGGCATCTCGCTGATGACCGAGTTCATCGGCCTGTCGTACTTCGCCGAGATCCCCGCGGTGATCATGAACATCCAGCGCGCCGGGCCCTCCACGGGCATGCCGACCCGGACCCAGCAATGCGACATCATTGCCTGCGCCTATGCCTCGCACGGCGACACCAAGCATGTGCTGCTGTTCCCGGAAGATCCGGCTGAAGCCTTCGAGTTCGCGGCGGCGGCCTTCGATCTGGCCGAACGGCTGCAGACCACGATCTTCCTGATGCTCGACCTCGACATCGGCATGAACCACCGGCTCTGCCGTCCGCTGAAATGGGACGATTCCAAGCAGTATGACCGCGGCAAGGTGATGACCGCGGAGATGCTGGAGCAAGGCCGCGACTTCGGCCGCTATCTCGACGTCGACGGCGACGGCATCCCCTACCGCACCTATCCCGGCACGCATCCGACCAAGGGCTCCTATTTCACCCGCGGCACGTCGCGTGATCGCTATGCGCGCTACTCCGAGGAAGGCTCGGTCTATGCCGACAACATGCAACGTCTCGTCCGCAAGTTCGAGACCGCGCAGGATCTCGTGCCACGGCCGCTGCAAGCCAACGCGGAACGACCGACCAAATATGGCGTGATCTATTTCGGCTCGACCTCGCCGGCGATGGACGAGGCGATCGGACTGCTGGAGGCGCGCGGACATCAGCTCGACCGCCTGCGCATCCGGGCCTTCCCGTTCCACTCCAGCGTGGCGAGCTTCCTCGCCGAGCACGATTTCGTCTACGTGGTCGAGCAGAACCGCGACAGCCAGCTGCGCCAGCTCATCGTCAACGAGAACGGCATCGACCCCGTGCGCCTCGTGCCGATCGTGCATTACGACGGCACCCCGATCACCGCCCGCTTCATCGCAAAATCCATTGGCGACCACCAGGATCACCTCAAGGTGACCCCGCTCCGCAAGGCCGTGTCATGATTTGCACGTCACTCTCTCCGTCGTCATGCCCGGGCTTGACCCGCGCATCCACGCCTTCTTTCTCTCCGGCCAAGACGTGGATGGCCGGGTCAAGCCCGGCCATGACGCGGCTGGGACTGCAGGTGCTCGCATGACCTACATCGCAAAGCCGAAATTCCATCATCCGGGCCTCAAGAAGAACGAGCTCGGCTATACCCACCGCGACTACGAGGGCAAGATCTCGACGCTGTGCGCCGGCTGCGGCCACGATTCGATCACGGCTTCGATCATCGAGGCCTGCTACGAGCTGTCGATCGAGCCGCACCGGGTGGCGAAGATTTCCGGCATCGGCTGCTCGTCGAAGACGCCGGACTACTTCCTCGGCAACTCGCACGGCTTCAACACCGTACACGGCCGCATGCCCAGCGTGCTGACCGGCGCCAACCTCGCCAACCGCGATTTGATCTATCTCGGCGTTTCCGGCGACGGCGATTCCGCCTCGATCGGCTTCGGCCAGTTCGCGCATTCGATTCGGCGCGGCGTCAACATGACCTACATCGTCGAGAACAACGGCGTTTACGGACTGACCAAGGGCCAGTTTTCGGCAACCGCCGACCGCGGCTCGAAGAGCAAAAAGGGCGTCACCAATACCGACAACGCCATCGACCTCGTCGCGATCGCGCTGCAGCTGGGCGCCACCTTCGTCGCGCGCTCGTTCTCAGGCGACAAGGCCCAGCTGGTGCCGCTGATCGCGGCCGCAATCGGCCACAAGGGCGCGTCCTTCATCGACGTCATCAGCCCCTGCATCGCCTTCAACAACCACGCCGGCTCGACCAAGAGTTTCGACTATGTCCGCGAGCACAATGACGCGGTGAACCGGCTCGACGTGCTGGTCGGCCGCGATCCGATCGCGGTGGACTATGCGCCGGGCACGGTGCAGGTCGTCGAGCAGCATGACGGCAGCAAGATCGCGCTGCGCAAGATCGACGCGGACTACGATCCGCACGACCGGCTGGGGGCCCAGACATTCCTCGCGAGGCACGCCGCGAAAGGCCAGATCGTCACCGGCCTGCTCTACGTCGATCCCGACGCGGACGATTTGCACGCGCATCTCAATACGGTCGAGACGCCGCTCAACACACTGGAAGCGGATAGGCTGTGCCCGGGCTCGGCGGCGCTGGACAAGTTCAACGCCAGCCTGCGCTGATCATCTGCCACGCTGGAGCGGCGGTCTGACGCGTACGGTAATCTTTTCCGAAACGACAGGCGGCTCGAAAGGATAGTGCTTCGCGTCGCCCAGCACCAATTGAAGGGTGTGGGTCCCGGGCGGAAGCTCAAGAAGCGTTTCGGTCTGCCCTGCCCCGAAATGCAGATGCGACTTGTCCTGCAGGATTGGCTCCTTCGGATCGATGGGATCGTTGACGTCGACCAGCAGATGATGGTGGCCGGCGTTCTGGTAGTCGTCGCCGGCATGCGTCACGCCCATGTTGCGCAAGCCGAACCGGACCAGGAATCCGCCGCGCAGCTTCTGCCCGTCATACGGGGTGATGAAATAGAGCTTTGCATCCTTTGGCGCAGTCTTGCCCTGCGGATAGGCGATGCCCGGGAGCAAAGCGAGCACCGCCGAGAGCGCAACGCAGCGAAGGACTTGCATCGGATTTACTCCAGCACTTAGGGACTGAGCGCGACACGGACTCCATGCGTCGGGTAGCGAACATTGGTATCGTAGCCGTCGCGATTGGACGGTCGCACATATCTCGAATCGTTTTTCCAGGAGCCCGAGCGCAGGACGTGCGAACTGCAGTCCCCGCCGCTCCATGCCGAGCCGTCATTGGGCGCGCCCTGATAGGTCTTGTGCCAGCAGTCTTCGACCCATTGATCGATGCTGCCACCCATGTCGTGGAGACCGAAAGGATTGGGCTTGAAGCTGCCGACTTTCACCGGCTGCTCGGCGGCGGCGCCGCCGCAGTCCTTGCACCCGGCCATGCCCTGCTGGAGCTTGTCGCCCCACCAATATTTGGTCGACGTTCCGCCGCGCGCCGCATATTCCCATTCGGCCTCGCTTGGAAGCCGATAAGGCTTCTTCGTCGCGTTCGCGAGATAGGCGACATACTGCTGCGCGTCAGTCCAGCTGAGATTGGTGACCGGCGCGTCATCGTTGCCGATGGCCACGAAGCCGCACGCTTTTGCAGCCGCGCACTCGTTCCACTCCTGCACCGTCACCGGATATTTGCCGATCGAGAACGGTTTGACCGCGACCTGATGAACCGGGCGTTCGGTCGGATCATCATTGCTTCCCATCCCAAAGCTTCCGCCGCGAATTGCGATCATCTCGGGTTCGCGGACCGGCGTTGCCGATGGGCTGGGCGCCGATACGGGCGTAGGTGACGAAGCCAAGGAGGGCGATGGTTGCGGCGCCTGCGCGGCCGCTTCGCGCGGCGGAGGCTGCGGGCTTGGGGATACGACCGGAGCGACGACGTTCGGCGCGGCGGCCTGCTCGCCCACTCTGCCCGGCTGCGCCAGCAAGTACCAGAGCACGCCCGTGGCCATTATCAGCACCGCGGCGCTCAGGAGAAAGATCAGCACGTTCTCGCGACGGCCGCGCGGCCGGCCGACCGCGTCTGCGTCCGGCAGCACACGATAGACACGCACCGGATCGGTGATGTTCTTGACCTTGCGATCCCCGAGCGACTCATAGCCGCACACCACCTTGTGCTTGATCTGTTCGTAGATTGCGCCCGAGATATAGACCTGACCGGGCTCGGCGATGCCCTCGATGCGTGAGGCGATGTTGACGCCATCGCCGTAGACATCGTCCGGTTCGACGATGACATCACCGAGATTGACGCCAATCCGGTATTCTATCCGAGTATCCTTCGGAAGCGAGGCATTGCGGCCGACAAGATTTTGCTGGATGACGATGCTGCATCGAACAGCCTCGACAGGGCTGTCGAAAATGGCAATGAAGCCGTCGCCCGTCGTCTTCACCAGACTTCCGTGGTGCTCGACGATGCTGGGCTGGATGAGATCCCGCTCGATCCGCTTGACGCGGACATGCGTGCCTTCCTCATCGGCCTGCATCAAGCGGCTGTAGGACGCGATATCGCCGACAATGATGGCTGCGAGACGACGCGGCATCACGCCATGCGGCGGCGGCTCGTCCTGATTTCCCGATTTAAAGTTGCGAATCTCGCCCATTTCGGCGCACTCCACCAACTTGCAAGTGGCGAACTTAACCTACGACGTCGAGAGGCGATTGTCTGTGAAGGCTATCACATTGACGAACCGGGACAAATGCCGAAGCAAATCGCAATATCGGGTTCCAGAGAGCGAAGGCCGCACGGCGGCATGAACCTTCCCGACCCAAGCAGCGACTAAATCGACTCGCGGAACTTGGACTCTATCCTGCGATCGCGGTGTCCACGTAGCTGGAACATCGGCCCGGCATTGCCGGGAGATTCCGCGCCGCTTTAGCCGACAGGCTCCGGCTCGGCCTCGGCCTCAGGCGCCGGCACGGCGTCGTCAAAATGGGCCGGTCGTCCGGCGCCCCAATATTGCTTGCAGATCTCGAGCAATGTTCCGACGTCCATGGTCAGGCCGCCGGCATTGACGACCACACCGTCGGCGCCGAGCGCCTTGCTCATCAACGCGCGCGTCAGAAATCCCCCGGCGAATCGCTTGGCGACAAGGGGATCGACCTTGAGCACGACGCACTTCTGCGCGCGGTGGTCCCAGATCTGTATCTTCCGCACGGCGCTCCAGGCGATGGTCTCGTCGGCGAGCCTGGTGTCGCGAATGCCCACACGGCTGATGAAGACCACCGGCGCCCTGGCGGTGGCCAACCTCCAGAGCATCCTGCAGGTGGCAAGGCCGAAAAACACCGCGCCGATATAGCAGGCAGCGAGTTCGAACGTGGTGACGCCCTTGCCTTCCTGCCAGGTGAAGGCGAGCCCGGCACAGAGCAGCGTCAGCAGCAGGCAGGCGCCGAAAATCATCAGCAGCCGTCCGCGGGAATAGCCAATCGTGACGTTGGGCAAGTTCTGACTTACGGACATGTTCGACCGCCACCAGTCTTTTGCAACAACCTGGGGTTTAGGAACGCCCCTCCTTCTAAGGTGTTAAGGCTGGAACCTTGCGCGAGGCTCCCCACGGGAGTGCGAAGCATTCGCACGTGAACTCGCGGCGCCCGGCCTGCGACTAACTGCCAGTCGGCCACCGCCGTCCCGATGCGGGCCGTTCACGCGCCCGGTGCGACCATGAAACCTGCCCTCATCCTTCCGCTCGTCCTTGCTGCATTCGTCGGCGCCGCCCGGGCCGAAGACGGCGACGGCATCCGCGAGGCGGGCAAGACCGAGGCGGACAGCTTCGATGCGCGAATGTATGCCGGGGCGCCCGGCAGCAGGGCCTTTGCCTGCTTCGTCCGCCGCTACGATGCCGAGCACCTGGCGCGACATCCGAAGCAGAAGGTCGCCGCCATGAAGCTGCTGGTTTCGGCCGAACTCGACAGGGAGGACAGGCAGCTCCACAATTCCTTCCGGCTCGGCTTCAGATATCGCCATCGCTCCGGCGATTTCGACTCCAGCGGCTCGTGCAGCCATGTCGTGTTCACAAAAGACGGCAACGAGGTGCGGCTCGGTTGCGGCGTCGATTGCGAGGGCGGCGGCATCGGCGTCGCGCCTTCGAAGGACGACAGATCGGCGATCGTGCGGCTCGAGCGGGTCAGGGTCTGGCAGAACAACAAGCCGGATGACGAAGCCGAGCAATCGCTGGTCGCCGGCGCCGACGACGGGATTTTCCGCCTCGACCGCACCGGCATCGGCCAGTGCGCCTCGCTGGTGACCGACCGCGAGGAACTCGCCGCACTCCGCCACAAATGATATGTTTCCGGCAAAGTCGGGCTCAATCGAGGAGATCGCCATGAACCGCCGAAACATCCTGTGGAGCGCCTTGTCTGCCTTCGGCGCGGCGTTCGGCGTCTCGCGTGCCAAGGCCGCAACGGAAGCCGGCGCGGGCAACAAGCTCAGGGTGGTCTATCACCTCAGCGACGCCGAGAAGGTCAACTTCGTGCTCGGCAACATCCAGAACCACATCGACGGCGTCGGCGGGCCCGAGCATGTGACGATCGCAGTGGTGATCCATGGGCCGGCGCTGAAGGCGTTTCACTCGGCACAGGCCAACCCCGATATCAGCAAGCGTGTCGGCGATTTCTCCAGGGACGGCATCGAGCTCGCCGCCTGCGGCAATACAATGAAGGCGCAGAACGTCACGCTGACGGATCTGCTGCCCGGTTTCGTCAGCGCGGAGAAAGGCGGCGTGGTCCGTTTGGCCGAGCTGCAGTCGCAGGGCTATCTGTATCTGCGGCCGTAGGGTTTGCCGCGGAGGCGGTGCGCTCCCTCCCCCGCTTGGCAAGCGGGAGAGGTTCAGCAGCGCCCGCGGCCACTACCGAAATCCAATAGGATAGCCTGCATCACTTGACTCACCCATAACTCTACGGTTATGAATTAATCCATAACTTAATGGTTATGGATTTCGTATGTCCGCCGCTCCCGACCTTCTGTTCCGGACGCTCGCCGACCCGACCCGGCGGGCGATCTTCGAGCGGCTGTGCCGCGAGGGGGAGCAGACGGTCGGGGCGCTGACGGCGCGATCGGGCGTTTCCCAGCCGGCGGTGTCGAAGCATCTCGGCGCGCTGAAGCAGGCTGGCCTCGTCCGCGACCGCCACGAGGGACGGCAAACCCACTACAGCGCGCGCTCAATCCGCTGATCGACTGGACCAGCCAGATGGCCGGGTTCTGGCAGAACCGGCTCGATGCGCTCGACGATCTCCTGAAGAGGATGGACCAATGACAGAAGCCGCAGCCGAGATGCGCTCCGTGGTGATCGAGCGCGAATTTGCCGCCCCAGCGGAGCGGATCTGGCGCGCGCTGACGCAGCCGCATCTGATCGAGGAATGGCTGATGAAGAACGACTTCAAGCCCTCAGTCGGTCATCGCTTCAACCTTCGCGGCGAATGGGGCGGCGTGCTGGACTGCGAGGTGCTCGCCATCGAGCCGCAGCGCATGCTCGCCTACACCTGGAACTTCTCGCATGCGGACGCGGCCTTCGATCTGAAGAGCGTGGTGACCTTCACGCTCACCGCGACGGGCGCGGGCACTCACTTGCGCGTCGAGCAAGCGGGCTTCAGCCCGACACAGAAGCAGGCCTATGGCGGCGCGCATGCCGGCTGGAAGCAGTTCTTCACCAAGCTGGACGAACTGCTGGCGCGGGCTGACTAGTCCGGCGCCGACCTTTATTCGATCATCTCAGGAGGAGGTTTCATTGACCGGGAATATGTGGGTTCGTCAGATCCATCGCTGGCTATCGATCGCTTTCACGCTCGCCGTCATCGCCAACATCGTCGCCCTGACGCTGCAGGTTCAGGCGACGTGGATCGGCCTGCTGGCGTTCGTGCCGTTGATTCCGTTGCTCGCGACGGGACTCTATTTGTTCGCACTGCCCTATCTCGGCCGACGCGCCGGCGCGCGACAAGAGGTGTGATCATGAGGAAGATTGTGACCGCGAAAAAGAGCAGCGCGACGAAGGCGGATGGCGCTTCGCCCTCCAAGCTGATCGACGGCAGGATCAAGGAGCTCGGCGACTGGCGCGGCGAGATGCTGGGGCGACTGCGCGGCCTGATCAAGCAGGCCGATCCTGATATCGTGGAGACGTGGAAATGGCGCGGCGTTCCCGTCTGGGAGCACGACGGCATCATCTGCACCGGCGAGACCTACAAGGCCGTGGTGAAGATGACGTTTGCCAAAGGCGCGGCACTGGATGACCCGTCCGGCCTGTTCAATTCCAGCCTCGACGGAAATGTGCGGCGCGCGATCGATTTTCACGAGGGCGAGACGATCAACGAGAAGGCGTTAAAGGCGCTGATCTGCGCGGCCGTGGAGCTGAATGGGTCCAAGGCGAAGAAGAAGCCCGCCAAGCGGTCCGCATAGTGAAGCAGCCACGAATGCCTTCCCTTCTTCCTTGTGGGGAGAATGTGGCGCGAAGCGCCGGATGAGGGGCCCTCTCTCGACACGGGAAGATGTAGAGAGGATACCCCTCACCCCAGTGAGCTTGGGTCAGCCGACATCGCTGCCCTCTCCCACAAGGGGCGGGGGCGCATCAACGCGCATCTCGGCGTATTGATCCGTAGGGACGATGCCCTCAGGCCGCCGCGGTGATCGGGCGCGGGCTCACGACATATTCGCGCAGGACCTTGTCGTTGGCGTCGACCTCGATCAGCGAGACGTCGTAGGTCCAGAGATCGGCGAGGTGCTGGAGCACCCGCTTGGCGTCGGTCTCGTTGAGCTGCGCGCCCTTGATGACGTGGTGGTGCAGGATCAGACGGCGGTCGCCGGAGAGATCGACGTCGACCACCTCGATGTTGGCGTCGATGTAGCCGACATCGTGCTGCCGCGCCAGCTCACGCCGCACGCGGCGGAAGCCGCGCTCGTCGTGGATCGCATCGACCCTGATGCCGGCACGCTCCTCGGGATCGTCGTGCAGATGGAACATGCGGAGCTGCCGCATCAGCTTCGGGCTCAGGAACTGGGCGATGAAGCTTTCGTCGCGGTAGTTGGCCCAGACGTCGCGCAGCACGCCCATCACGTCATTCTTGCCGGCGATATCGGGGAACCATTCCCGGTCCTCGTCTTCCGGCCTGGTGACGATGCGCTCGATGTCCTGCATCATGGCGAAGCCGAGCGCATAGGGATTGAAGCCCGAGAAGCGCCGATCATCGAATTCGGGCTGAAACACCACGTTGGTGTGCGATTGCAGGAATTCGAGGAAATTGCCGTCGGTGATGCGGCCCGTCTGGTGCAGCTTGGTCATGATGCGGTAGTGGACGTAGGTCGCGGTGCCCTCGTTCATTACCTTGGTCTGGCTCTGCGGATAGAAATATTGCGCGATGTGGCGGACGATGCGCAGCAGCTCGCGCTGCCAGGAAGCCAGCCGCGGCGCGCTCTTCTCCAGGAAATAGAGCAGGTTCTCCTGAGGCAGGCCGAGCAGCTTGCGGCGGCGCTCGAGGCTGAGCGTGGACTTGCTCTTGGCGACGCCCTTGGGGACCGTGCGCCAGAGATCGTTGAAGACCTCCTCCTCGTGCTGGCGGCGGCGCCCCGCCCGCTTCTCTTCGGCGCGCAGATCGAGCTTCTTCTTGCCGGGATAGCGGTCGATGCCGTGCGACATCAGCGCATGCGCTGCGTCGAGCGTGCGCTCGACCTCGGTGCGGCCGTAGCGCTCCTCGCATTGCATGACGTAGGTCTTGGCAAAATCGAGATAGTCCAGGATGCCGTCGGCGTCGGTCCACTGCTTGAACAGATAGTTGTTCTTGAAGAAGTGGTTGTGGCCGAAGGCGGCGTGCGCGATCACCAACGTCTGCATCGTCGCCGTGTTCTCCTCCATCAGATAGGAGATGCACGGCGAGGAGTTGATCACGATCTCATAGGCGAGGCCCATCAGGCCCTTGCGATAGGAGGCCTCGTGGTAGGCGAACTGCTTGCCGAAGGACCAGTGCTTGTAGAACAGCGGCATGCCGACCGAGGAGTAGGCATCCAGCATCTGCTCGGCGGTGATGACCTCGATCTGGTTCGGATAGACGTCGAGCCCGAGATCGTTCTTCGCCACCTCCTCGCAGGCATCGGTAATGCGCTGCAAGGTGTGAAAATCCCAATCCGCGCCTTCGAACAATCTTTCCGTCATGGAGCAGCTTTCTCCTGGGCAGTTTCGCGGCGCTGGAACAGATCGTGGAACACCGGGAAGATCTCGCTGCGCTCGCTGACCTTGCGCATCGAGAGCGGTGCGCCGCTGTTGCGCAGGCGCTCGTAGAGGGTCCAGAGCGAGGAGTCGGAGAGATCGAAGGCGCTGCCGCCAGCTTCCCCGACCTCGAGATAGGCAAAGAACTGGCAGACCGGCAGGATCTTGTCGGTCAGCAGCATGCCGGTGAGCTCGCCGTCGGAATAGGAATTGTCGCCGTCGGAGGCCTGCGCGGCGTAGATGTTCCAGTCCGCCGGGCTGAAGCGCTCGCGCACGATCTCGTGCATCGCCTGCAGCGCGCTGGAGACCAGCGTGCCACCCGAGGCCGGGCCGTAGAAGAAGGTCTGCTCGTCCACCTCCTCGGCGCGGTCGGTGTGGCGGATGAAGACGATCTCGACATGCTTGTAGCGGCGCTTCAGGAACACGTAGAGCAGCATGTAGAACCGCTTGGCGAGATCCTTCATGTGCTCGGACATCGAGCCCGAGACGTCCATCAGGCAGAACATCACGGCCTGCGCGACGGGCTTGGGCACCGTCTCGAAGCGGCGATAGCGGATGTCGATCGGATCGATGAACGGAATGCGCTTCGACTTCGCCTTCAGCTTTTCGAGCTGGGCGAGCATCAGCAAGCGCTCGTCCTCGTCCGTGCAAGCGGCGATTGCCGCTTCCAGCTCCTCGATCTCGTCCCTGCTGGGACGCTTGAGCGCGATACGACGCGCCATCGCGCGCCGCACGGTCCGGCTCACCGAGATGTTGGAGGGCGAGCCCGACGTGGTGTAGCCGGCGCGCTGGATACCTTCGCTCTCGGTCTGCGCGATCTTGCGTTTAGCCAGATCCGGCAGCTCGAGATCGTCGAGGAAGAGATCGACGAACTCGTCGCGGCTGAGCACGAAGCGGAAGGCGTCCTCGCTGTCGCCTTCGCCAGGACCGGAATCCTTGGCGCTGCCCTGGCCGGAGCGCTGGAGATAGTCGCCCTCGACAAACTTCTTGTTGCCGGGCAGCACCATGTCGCGCGTCCCGCCTTCACGGCGGAACCGCGGCTCGTGCATGCCGTCGAGCGGGATCGTGACCTCACCACCCTCCAGGACGTCCTTGATGTCGCGTTCCTGCGAGGTCTTCTTGACGGCGCCCTGCACCAGGGATTTAGCCCGACGCAAGAACCGCTGGCGGTTCTCAAGACTCTTGCCGCCTGGATTCAGGCGCCTGTCAATGATGTGAATGGCCACTTTCTCATCCGCCTCAACCGGCTTGCTTCACGCGCATGTACCATTCGACCAGCCGGCGAACCTGACGCTCGGTGTAGCCGCGCTCCACCATGCGTGCCACGAACTCGCCGTGCTTCTTCTCCGTCTCGCCGTCCTTCTTCGACCCGAACGAGATGACCGGAAGCAGGTCCTCGACCTGAGAGAATATCCGCTTTTCGATCACATCGCGAATCTTCTCGTAGGAGGTCCAGGTCGGATTCTTGCCGCCGTTCTGGGCGCGCGACCGTAACGAGAATTTGACCACCTCGTTGCGGAAGTCCTTGGGGTTGGCGATGCCCGCCGGCTTCTCGATTTTCGTCAATTCCTGGTTCAAGAGTTCGCGATCGAGCAGCTGGCCGGTGTCGGGATCCTTGAAGTCCTGGTCCTCGATCCAGGCATCGGCGTAGTCGACGTAGCGGTCGAACAGGTTCTGGCCGTAATCCGAGTAGGATTCGAGATAGGCCTTCTGGATCTCGTGACCGATGAACTCGGCATAACGCGGGGCCAGATCCGCCTTGATGAATTCGAGGTAGCGCTTCTCGACTTCCTCGGGCAGCTGCTCGCGCTTGATCGACTGCTCCAGCGCGTACATCAGATGCACGGCGTCGGCGGCGACTTCCTGCGGATCGTGGTTGAAGGTCGCAGCCAGGATCTTGAAGGCAAAGCGGGTGGAGACGCCGTCCATGCCCTCGTCGACGCCGGCGGCATCGCGATATTCCTGGACGCTGCGCGCCTTCGGATCGGATTCCTTCAGGCTCTCGCCATCGTAAACCCGCATCTTGGCATACGTCGTGGAATTCTCGTGCTTGCGCAGCCGCGACATCACCGAGAACCGCGCCAGCGTCTCCAGCGTCGAGGGCGCGCATGGGGCGGCCGCGAGCTCGGAGCCCTGGATCAGCTTCTCGTAGATCTTCTGCTCTTCCGTGATCCGCAGGCAGTAAGGCACCTTGATCACGCAGATGCGGTCGATAAAGGCCTCGTTGTTCTTGTTCGACTTGAAGCTCGCCCACTCGGCTTCGTTCGAATGCGCGAGGATGACGCCGGTGAACGGGATCGCGCCGATATTCTCGGTGCCGATATAGTTGCCTTCCTGCGTCGCCGTGAGCAGCGGATGCAGCATCTTGATCGGCGCCTTGAACATTTCGACGAACTCGAGCACGCCCTGGTTGGCGCGGTTGAGGCCGCCGGAATAGCTGTAAGCGTCGGGATCGTTCTGGGCGTAGGTCTCAAGCTTGCGGATGTCGACCTTGCCGACAAGCGAGGAGATGTCTTGGTTGTTCTCGTCACCGGGCTCGGTCTTGGCGATGCCGATCTGGCGCAGCCGCGACGGCTGGATTTTTGCGACTCTGAACTGGGAAATGTCGCCGCCGAAGGCCTCCAGCCGCTTGTAGCACCACGGGCTCATCAGGCCGGTGAGGCGCCGGCGCGGAATGCCGTATTTCTCTTCCAGCATCGGGCCGAGCTGATCGGGATCGAACAGGCTGAGCGGACTCTCGAACACGGGCGAGAGTTCGTCGCCGGCTTTCAGCACGTAGATCGGATGCACTTCCATCAGCGACTTCAGCCGCTCGGCGAGCGAGGATTTGCCGCCACCGACCGGACCGAGCAGATAGAGAATCTGCTTGCGCTCTTCGAGGCCCTGCGCCGCGTGACGGAAGAACCCGACGATCCGCTCGATGGTTTCTTCCATGCCGTAGAAGCCGGCGAAGGCCGGATAGGTGCGGATCGTGCGGTTCAAAAAAATACGGCCAAGGCGTGGGTCCTTGGCCGTGTCAATCGTTTGGGGCTCACCGATCGCCGCTAGTAATCGGCGTATTTCATGGGATCGCTTCGACACGATTCCAGATATTCCGCCATCGACATGTCGTGCTGGCTTCTCGCCTCGAACGACCGAGCGAAAGCGTTGAACAAAGAATCGTTGTACATGATCCCTCTCCGCGTGAGTTCCGCTACACAACTGAACTAAAGCAGCGACGACTGGACCGTTCCGTAGCGCCACTCTCGAATCAGCGTGAGCACATGACGATCATTGGACACCCGGGTGCTAACTCCACGCAACGCACAACGTAGGCACTCGTTGAGTTACGAACAGGCACATGCCTGTTATTTGTGCGAATCTGCGTCTATCATCGCTCATTTCCAAAAAATGTCACTCGCTCGCAACATCCGGGCATTACCGGGGGACGCGTCCATCCGGCACTGCAGCATAGAGCAGTCCGCGCGCGGCAATCTTATGTCGCTGGTACGGCGAAGCCGCGGGTGCCGCGTTCATCTTCCTGCTGCAATGCGGTGCGTGGGTTACTGGCAGCATGACAATCGCGGCAGGCCCTCAGCAATGTGTCAAAATCGGTCGCCAACCCATCCAGGCGGATGACGATACGATCGTTGTGCGCGCGGCGAGCCGAGGTGCGGATGGTGCAGAGCTGCCGCTGCAAGGCCGGCGTCGGTGTCAGCACGATCATCTTGTGCCCGCGGCATTCGTCAGCCGAAATCTCCGTGATCGAGTCCCACAGCAGAAATTCATTGCCGATGCGGAGGTCGCGGATGCCGTAGGGGGTGACGATCACCACCGGCCCCCGTTCGGCGGGCAGCATCCAGATCAGCCGGCAGGTCATCAGGCCGAACACCACGACGCCGGCATAGCCGGCCGTCGTGTCGTAGCCGCCGAGGCCGTCCCACCAGTCAAAGGCAAGAGCCGCACTGAGCAGGGTCATCGCGAAACCCGCCGCGACCAGCAGCCGCAGCTGGGTCGTACACGAATTGATTTCGAGATCGTGGGACGCGTCGATGCATACGGCCGGCGCGACCGTCCGCGGACTGCCGACCACGAGCGTCATGTCGTCACGATGTGCGTGCATGCCTTCCCCCAGCATGGCCATTCGCGACCAGGTCACGATGTACCAGGCGGACCGGAATCCGCCGACGATACTCCGCAAAGCCACTGGTCCAAGTGACGAAAGCCAACGAGACCGGCGTTACGTAACGAGACCTCGGCCGGTCCTCCCCGGCCAACGACTTTTTACGCAACACACGCTTCGCCACCTGGATCGCCATCATCGCAGCGGAGTTACACTGAGAGTATGACGCTGATACCCTTGATTGGTTCCCTCCCGGGAGCATGTAAGCTATCAGGACCGGCGCGGAAACCCCTCGCCCGCAGGCTTGGAGATAAATAAGCATCATGAATCCCGTCAAAGAACTGGAAAAGCACGGACAAGCCGTCTGGCTGGACTTCCTGGCCCGTGGTTTCATCGCCAATGGCGATTTGAAGCGGCTGATCGACACCGACGGCGTCAAGGGCGTCACCTCCAACCCCTCGATCTTCGAGAAGGCGATCGGCAGCTCGGACGAATACGACGCCCCGATCGGCAAGGCGCTCAAGCGCGGCGACCGGACCGTGGCCGATCTGTTCGAGGCCGTCGCGGTCGAGGACATCCAGAACGCCGCTGACGTGCTGCGCCCGGTCTACGACCGGCTCAAGGGCGGCGACGGCTATGTCAGCCTGGAGGTCTCGCCTTACCTCGCGATGGACCCCGCCGGCACGGTCGCCGAGGCGCGGCGGCTCTGGAAGGACGTGGGTCGCAAGAACCTGATGGTGAAGGTGCCGGCGACGCCGGAAGGTCTGCCGGCGATCGAAACTCTGATCGGCGACGGCATCAGCATCAACATCACGCTGTTGTTCTCGAAGGCGGTCTACCTTGAGGTCGCCGAAGCCTATCTTGCGGGTCTCGAAAAATACGTCGCCGGCGGCGGCGACCCCTCGCATGTCGCAAGCGTGGCGAGCTTCTTCGTCAGCCGCATCGACTCCATCGTCGACAAGCAGCTCGACGAGAAGATCGCGCGTGCTAACGACCCCAGCGAAAAGGAGCGGCTCGCCGCGCTGAAAGGCAAGGTCGCGATCGCCAACGCCAAGGTTGCCTACCAGGACTACAAGCGCCTGTTTTCGGGCCCGCGCTGGGACAAGCTCGCCGCCAAGGGCGCGAGGCCGCAGCGGATGCTGTGGGCATCCACCGGCACCAAGAACAAGGAGTACAGCGACGTGCTCTATGTCGAGGAGCTGATCGGCCCCGACACCATCAACACCGTCCCGCCCGCGACGCTCGATGCGTTCCGCGACCACGGCAAGCCGCGCGACAGCCTCGAGGAGAATGTCGAGGATGCCTATCGCGTGCTGGAAGAGCTGGAGCGTTCAGGTGTTTCGCTCGATGCCATCACCGAAGAGCTCGTCAAGGACGGCGTGAAGCAGTTTGCGGATGCCGCCGACAAGCTCTATGGCGCGGTCGCGCACAAGCGCGCCACCGTGCTTGGTCCCGCGATCGACCGCCAGCTTCTCTCGCTCGGCGACGGGCTCGGCAAGGCCGTGGCCAAGAGCACCGAGGAATGGCGCGCGTCCGCCAAGATCCGCAGGCTGTGGCAGCGCGACAAATCGGTCTGGACCGGTACGGACGAGGACAAATGGCTCGGCTGGCTCGACAGCGCCGGCAAGGCCGATGTCGCCGACTACGAGGATTATGCGAGCCGCGTGAAGGGCCAGAAATTCTCCGATGCCGTCGTGCTCGGCATGGGCGGCTCGAGCCTCGGGCCCGAGGTGCTGGCCGAGACTTTTGCGAAGAAGCCCGGCTTCCCGAAGCTGCACGTGCTCGACTCCACCGACCCTGCGCAGGTGCGGGCGATGGAAGCCAAGATCGACATCGCCAATACCGTGTTCATCGTGTCCAGCAAGTCCGGCGGCACCACCGAGCCGAACGCGATGAAGGACTATTTCCATGAGCGCGTCGCGCAGGCGGTCGGGCCGAAGGTGAAGACCGGCCATCGCTTCATCGCGGTGACCGACCCCGGCTCGTCGCTGGAGAAGGCGGCCAAGAGCCTCAACTACGCCCGCATCTTCCATGGCGAGCCGTCGATCGGCGGACGCTATTCGGTGCTGTCGCCGTTCGGCCTGGTGCCGGCGGCAACCGCGGGCATCGACGTCAAGACCCTGGTCAAGCATGCGCTGGCGATGGCCCGCTCCTGCGGACCGGACGTGCCGCCCAGTGAGAACCCGGGCGTGCAGCTCGGCCTCGCCATGGGCCTGGCCGGCCTCGAAGGCCGCGACAAGGTGACGATCCTGTCGTCGAAGAAGATCGCCGATTTCGGCGCCTGGGCGGAACAGTTGATCGCGGAATCGACCGGCAAGGAAGGCAAGGGCCTGATCCCGATTGCCGACGAGCCGCTGGGCGAGCCCTCGGTCTACGGCAACGACCGCTTCTTCATCGATATCCGCACCGAAGGCGAAGCGGACGCCGCACACGACTCGCAGCTTGCCGCGATCGAAGCGGCCGGCCATCCCGTGGTGCGCATCGTCATGAAGTCGATCGATCATCTCGGCCAGGAATTCTTCCGCTTCGAGATGGCGACGGCGGTGGCCGGCAGCATCCTCGGCATCAACCCGTTCGACCAGCCGGACGTGGAGGCGGCCAAGATCAAGACCCGCGAGCTGACCACGGCTTACGAGAAGACCGGCGCGCTCCCCGCGGAGCAGCCGGTGGTCAGCACGGACGAAGCCGATCTCTACACCGACGAGGCCAACGCCACGGCGCTGCGCGCTGCCGGTGCCAACGGCGACCTCACCTCCTGGCTGAAGGCGCATCTCTCCCGCTCCAATCATGGCGACTATGTCGCCCTGCTCGGCTACATCGCGCGCGACAAGGCCACCATCGACGCGCTGCAGGCCATGCGGCTGGAAGTGCGCGAGAAGCGTCACGTCGCGACCTGCGCCGAGTTCGGCCCGCGATTCCTGCACTCCACCGGCCAAGCCTACAAGGGTGGACCCGACAGCGGCGTGTTCCTGCAGATCACGGCCGACGATGCCAAGGATCTTGCCGTGCCGGGCCAGAAGGCCAGCTTCGGCGTGATCAAGGCAGCGCAGGCGCGCGGCGATTTCGACGTGCTCACCGAGCGCGGCCGGCGAGCACTTCGGGTGCACCTCAAGGGCGGGCTCAAGAAGGGTCTCGCGGCGCTCAATGCGGCGCTCAACGACGCGCTGAATTAAGGGGATCTCTCAAATGCAACTCGGCATGATCGGCCTCGGCCGGATGGGCGGCAACATCGTTCGCCGGCTGATGCGCCAGGGACATTCGACCGTGGTCTACGACAAGGACGCCAAGGCCGTCGCCGGCCTTGCCGCGGACGGCGCGGTGGGCTCGGCGACGCTGGAAGAATTCATCTCAAAGCTCGAGCGGCCGCGCACGGCCTGGGTGATGCTGCCGGCCGGACACATCACCGAGACCACGATCGACACGATCGCAGGCGTGATGCAGGACGGCGACGTCATCATCGACGGCGGCAACACCTTCTGGCAGGACGACGTCCGCCGCGGCAAGGCACTGAAGGCGCGCGGCATCCACTATGTCGACGTCGGCACGTCCGGCGGCGTCTGGGGTCTCGATCGCGGCTATTGCATGATGATCGGCGGCGAGAAGCAGGTGGTGGACCGGCTTGATCCGATCTTCGCTGCGCTCGCGCCCGGCGCCGGCGACATTCCGCGCACGGATGGACGCGACGGACGCGATCCCCGCATCGAGCAGGGCTACATCCACGCCGGCCCCGTGGGCGCCGGCCACTTCGTCAAGATGATCCACAACGGCATCGAATACGGCCTGATGCAGGCCTATGCCGAAGGGTTCGACATCCTCAAGAACGCCAATATCGAGGCGTTGCCTGCGGATCACCGCTACGATTTCGACCTTGCCGATATCGCCGAGGTGTGGCGGCGCGGCAGCGTGATCCCGTCCTGGCTGCTCGACCTCACCTCGACCGCTCTCGCCGACAGCCCGGCGCTGGCCGAATATTCCGGCTTCGTCGAGGATTCCGGCGAGGGACGCTGGACCGTGAATGCGGCGATCGACGAGGCCGTGCCGGCGGAAGTCCTGACCGCGGCGCTCTACACACGTTTCCGTTCCCGCAAGGAACACACCTTCGCCGAGAAAATTCTCTCCGCGATGCGTGCGGGCTTCGGCGGCCACAAGGAGCCGAAGCAGCCAGGCGCTTCGAAACCCAAATAAGCGTAACAAAGCGAAGGCCAATCGTTCGTGACAAAAGACCCGCAGCCCAAGCCCAAGCCGGAAAATTGCGCCTTCGTCATTTTCGGTGTCACCGGTGATCTCACTCACCGCCTCGTGATGCCCTCGTTGTACAACCTCGCCGCAGAAGACCTGTTGCCGGAAAAATTCTGCGTCGTCGGCGTCGCCCGCAAGGGCCAGTCGGACGACGAGTTGCGCGACAGCCTGATGAAGGGCCTGCGCGAGTTCGCAACGAGGCCGGTTGATGATGTCGTCGCCAAGCAGCTGCTGCAATGCGTGACCTTCGTCGAGGCCGACCCGAAGGACCCGCCGTCGTTCGATCGCCTGCGCGAGCATCTCGATACGCTCGAGTGCTCGCAGGGCACGGGAGGCAACCGGCTGTACTATCTGGCAACGCCCCCGGCCGCGTTCGCTCCGACCGCGCGCGAGCTCGGCCGCACCGGCCTGATGAAGGAGAATGGGTCCTGGCGGCGACTGGTGATCGAAAAGCCGTTCGGCACCGACCTCGCCTCGGCTCGTGCGCTGAACGCCGAGCTGCTGAACATCATGACCGAGCACCAGATCTACCGGATCGATCACTATCTCGGCAAGGAGACGGTGCAGAACATCCTTGTGCTGCGCTTTGCCAACGGCATGTTCGAGCCGATCTGGAATCGCAACCATATCGACCACATCCAGATCACGGTGGAGGAGAAGCTCGGCGTCGGCCATCGCGGCGGCTTCTACGACGCCACGGGCGCGCTGCGCGACATGGTGCCGAACCATCTGTTCCAGCTGATGTCGCTGGTCGCGATGGAGCCGCCGACCCGATTCGATGCCCATTCCGTGCGTTCCGAAAAGGCCGATGTGCTGTCGGCAATCCAGCAGCCCAGCCGGGAAGAAGCGCTGAGAAATTCAGTGCGCGCGCAATATCTCGCCGGCCAGATCGGCGACGACGACATCCCGGACTATCGCAAGACCGCAGAGGTCAAGCCCGGCAGCACCACCGAGACCTTTGTCGCACTGAAACTGATGATCGACAATTGGCGCTGGGCCGGTGTGCCCTTCTACTTGCGCACCGGCAAGGCGCTCGGCCACAAGCGCACGGAAGTGGCGATCAAGTTCAAGCAGGCGCCGCTGTCGATGTTTTCGGGCACGGACATCGACCGCCTGTCGCAGAATTTCCTGACCATCGGCATCGCGCCGACCGAGACCATCGAGCTGCAGTTCAACGCCAAGATTCCGGGACCGAGCATCACCATCGACGGCGTCGAGATGAAGTTCCGCTACGGTGATTATTTCCGGGCCGATCCCTCGACCGGCTACGAGACGCTGATCTACGACTGCATGATTGGCGACAACATCCTGTTCCAGCGCGCCGACGGCGTCGAGGCCGGATGGCAGGCGGTGCAGCCGTTCCTGGACGCCTGGAAGAGTGAAGGCACCAACGGCATCGAGACCTATGAAGCCGGCAGCGACGGCCCGAAATGCGCCGACGAGTTGCTGCGGCGCGACGGGCGAAGCTGGCGGAAATTTTCGTGATGGCAACGGCCGGCCAGCCGAAGCTGATCGTCGCGGCCGACGCCGAGGCGCTGGCGCAGGCCGCAGCCGAGCGCGTGATGGCGCGGATCGCGGCCAATCCCGGACGAATCGCGATCTGCCTCACCGGAGGCTCCAGCCCGAAGAAGCTCTATCAGTTGCTCGGCAGCGATTCCTGGCGCGACAGGATCCCGTGGGACCGCGTGCACTGGTTCATCGGCGACGAGCGTTTCGTGGCCGAGAGCGATCCCCTCAATAACATGGCGGTCGCCCGCGCGATCTTTCTCGGTCGCAGCGCGCCGCCCGGCCATATCCACCCGATTCCGACCACGGCTGAAAATCCGGATCAGAGCGCGCAAGCCTATGCGCGCGAGCTGCAAGCCTTCTATGGCGCTGAAAGCCTCGATCCGGCACGACCGCTGTTCGACATGGTTTTGATGGGCGCCGGCCCGGACGGCCACACGGCCTCGCTCTTCCCGGGCTATCCCGCAATCGAAGAGACCGAGCGCTGGGTTGTCGGCGTGCCCCAGGCCAATGTGGCGCCGTTCGTGCCGCGGGTCTCGCTTACGCTGCCCGCTCTGGCCTCGTGCCACGAAATGCTGCTCGAGATTGCCGGGCATGACAAGCAGCCGATCTTGACGCGCCTGCTCAATGGCGAGAGGTTGCCCGCCTTACGCGCGCGCTCGAATGGTGAGACCGTCTGGCTTGTCGACCAAGCCGCGCTTCCGGAGGGAATTCGTGGGCCGCGTTGAAGCACCTTGTGCGTTGATCGTGATGGGCGTGTCGGGCTCGGGCAAGAGCACGGTTGCGGAGGCGCTGGGCGAGCGGCTCGGCTGGCGGTTCGAGGACGGCGACAGCTTTCACCCCGCCAGCAATGTCGAGAAGATGCGGGCCGGCCATCCGCTGACCGACGAGGACCGCTGGCCGTGGCTCAACGCCATCGCCGACGAGATCGCACGGGTCTGCGACAGAGGCGAGCACGTCATCATCGCCTGCTCGGCACTGAAGCACACCTATCGGGACGTGCTTTTGCGTGGACGCGACGACGTCCGCTTCGTCTTCCTGACGGGCACCAAAGAACTGATCGCGGAACGGCTCGCGCACCGCAAGGGCCATTTCATGCCGCCCGGTCTTTTGACCAGCCAGTTCAGCACGCTGGAGCCGCCCGAGGCGAGCGAGCACGTCATCACCGTCTCGATCGACGAATCCGTCGAGGCGATCGTGGACGGCGTGGTGCGGCAATTGAAGCTGAGCGGGGCGAAACGCTGGGGCCAAAGAACCTGAAGGTCTTGTCATGACGAAAATCTCACTGGTCGTCTCCGATGTCGACGGCACCCTGCTGACCAAGGACAAGATTCTGACCGACCGCGCGAGGGGCGCGGTACAGCGGCTGCATCAGGCCGGCATCGGCTTCACCATCACCTCCAGCCGGCCCGCGATCGGCATGCGCTTCCTGATCGAGCCGCTGGCGCTGTGGCTGCCGGTCGGTCCGTTCAACGGCTCTTCGATCGTCGATCCCGAGATGAACCCGGTCGAGCAGCATCTGATTCCCGCGAGCGCGGCCGAGCGGTCCCTGCAGATCCTGCGCGAATTCGGCGCCGACATCTGGCTCTTCACCACAGACAAATGGCTGATCGACAACGCCAGCGGCAAATACGTCCCCCATGAGCAGCACACGATCCGGTCCGAGCCGACTATCGTAACGGACTTCTCGCCGTACCTCGCCAGCGCCTGCAAGATCGTCGGCGCCAGCGCCGATGCCGCCGGGCTCGAGGCTTGCGAGAAGGCGATGCAGGAGGCGCTCGGCAGCGAGGCCACTGCAGTTCGTTCGCAGACCTATTATCTCGACATCACCCCGCCCGGCTTCGACAAGGGCACGTTCGTGCAGGCAATGGCAAAACGCCTGGGGATCGCCACCGACGCGGTCGCCACCATCGGCGACATGCAGAACGATCTCGCGATGTTCCGCGTCGGCGGCACCTCGATCGCCATGGGCAACGCCACCGACAGCGTCAAGGACCAGGCGACGCATGTCACAGGGAGCAACGAGCAGGATGGTTTTGCCGAGGCGATGGAGATGATCCTGAAGCGGAATGGGGTGAGGTAGGACCGAATTGGCTTTGAGTTGGTTGGTCGGGCCCCGAGCTCTCTAACCTCTCCCGCAAGCTCGCGGGAGAGGTCGCCGCGTAGCCGCGGGTTGAGGATTTCTCTCCTCTCGGGGGCTCTCGCCCGCGGAGACACCCCCCACCCCAGCCCTCCCCCCGCAAGCGGGAGAGGGGCGCACCTCCGCTGGTGATGCAGCCAAGGCGTTCACTACTTCGACCGCTGCACAGCCGGCTTGTCGCACTCCTGCCTTGCCGCCGACAGATTGTGCGCGGTGTTGATCAGCGCGATATGGGTCAGGGCCTGCGGGAAATTGCCGGTCTGACGGCGAGCGCCCGAATCATATTCCTCTGCGAGCAGCCCTACATCGTTCGCGATGCCGACGACGCGATCGAGCAACACTTGCGCCTTGTCGAGATTGCCGGCCAGCACGTGGGCATCGGCGAGCCACAGGCTGCACGCCAGGAACGCGCCTTCGATCGGCTGGGTCTCCTCAGACACTTCGCGCGGATCGTGGCGCAGCACAAAGCCGTCGCGCATCAGGTGTCTTTCGACGGCAGCGATGGTGCCGCGGATGCGTGGGTCCTGCGCCGGCAGGAAGCCAACCGCTGGCAGCAGCAGCACGCTGGCATCGAGCAGCTTCGAGCCGTAGGATTCGACGAACGCATTCTCCTCCGCATCAAATCCCTTGTTGCAGACGTCGCGGTGAATGGCCTCGCGCAAAGCGCGCCAGTGCAGCAGCGGCGCCTTGAAGCCAAAGGTTTCGGCGCTCTTGATGCCGCGGTCGAATGCGACCCAGGTCATGACCTTGGAGAAGACATAGTGCCGCGGCTGGCCGCGCCGCTCCCAAATGCCGTGGTCGGGCTGGTCCCAGACTTCGGCGAGATGATCGATCACGGCGCATTCCAGCGCCCAAGTCGCTTCGTCGTCGAGCTTGAGCTTGGCCATGCGTGACTGGTGGAAGGCGTCGATCAGCTCGCCATAAACGTCGAGCTGGAGCTGCGCATGCGCGGCATTGCCGACGCGCACCGGCTGCGCGCCCTCATAACCGTCGAGCCAGCCGGCCTCCCATTCCAGCAGCCGCCGCTGGCCCCAGATGCCGTACATGATCTGCATGTCCGCCGGCGCACCGGCCGCCGCGCGCAGCAGCCAATTGTGCCAGGCCAGGGCTTCCTCGGTATAACCGGAGTTCATCAACGCCAGCAGCGTGAAGGTGGCATCGCGCAGCCAGCAGAAGCGGTAATCCCAGTTCCTGGCGCCGCCGAGCTTTTCCGGCAGGGACGTTGTCGGCGCGGCGACGATGCCGCCGGTCGGGGCAAAGGTCAGCGCTTTCAGCGTGATCAGCGAGCGCAGGATGAGATCGTGATACTCGCCGTCCCGCGTGCAGCGGCTGCACCACTCCTGCCAGAACTTCTCGGTCTCCTGCAGCGCGATCTCGGGATCGATCGAATCGGGCGGGTCGAGATGCGAGGGGCCGTAGGTCAGCACGAACGGCACGGTCTCGCCCGCCTTCACCTCGAAGTCGGCGACCGTGGTCAGGTCCTCGCCTCGGGTCTCCACCGGCGTCCGCAGCACCGTCATGTCCTGACCGGCGACCGCCAGCAGGGAATGGTCGATCCGCCGCACCCAGGGAATGTCCACGCCGAAGCCAAAGCGGATGACAAGCTCCATTCGCATCTTGACCGTGCCGCTGACGCCGCGCACCAGCCGGACGATATCGGAGGCCTTGCCGCGCGGCGGCATGAAGTCGATCAGCGCAATGGTGCCGCTGTTGGTTTCAAAGCGCGTTTCGAGGATCAGGGTGTTGCCGAGATAGCGGCGTGAGATCGCTGTGATGTCTTCGACCGGTGCGATCAGCCAGCGGCCGCTCTTGTGCGTGCCGAGGATCGCGGCAAAGCAGGCGTCGGAATCGAAGGCGGGCCAGCACAGCCAGTCGATCGACCCGTTGCGCCCGACCAGCGCCGCGGTCTCGCAGTCGCCGATCAACGCATAGTCCTCGATTTTCTGAGACAATGTCTTGCGAGCCTCAGTCTTGCGAGCCTGAAAAATCCCGACGGGTCAACTCCCGCCGATCAAGGAACGTTCCCGCGTCGCCGCCTTCAAAGCCACGAGATCGACCTTCGCGGCGATCTTGTCGAGCGCGACGGGCAGGCGCTGGCGCCAGTTCGGATGCTGGTCGATCGTGCCGGGAATATTGGGCTGGTCGAGCACGCCGAGCAGATCCTCCAGCGATACCGCCAGCAGCCGCGACGGCGTGCGCGACAGGAAGGCGAGCACCGAATAGAGGTCGTTGGCGGTGATGCCGTTCTGGCGCAGGATCTCGTCGAGCATGCCGAGCGCATCCCAGCGCGCCTGATCGTTCTCGCCGGGATCGAGCCCGAGCGAGAGCTTGACCTTGAGATCGCTGAAGGAACGCCAGCCCGCATAGGTGCACAGATCGTGCGTGTTCAGCGTCACCAGCGCGTTGGGCCGGTAGAAGTCGGAGTTGCGGAAATGTCCGGCTTCGTCGCGCTCGAACATCATGACGAGGTAGGACCAGATGCCGAAATCCTGCATGGTCTCGCGGAAACCTTCCGGCACGGTGCCGAGGTCCTCGCCGATCACGATGCACTTGTGCGCCACGCTCTCGCGCGCGATGGCCGCCAGCAGCGCCTCGAACGGCATCTGCACATAGGCGCCGTTGTCGGGCTTGAAGCCGCGCGGCACCAGATAAAGCCGCTTCAGCCCGAGGACATGATCGATCCGGATGGCGCCGGCATGACGCATCGAGGCCGCCAGCATATCGGCGAAAGGCACGAAGGACTGCGCTTCCAGGCCGCCGGCATTGAAGCCGGCGAGACCCCAGTCCTGACCGGCGGTGTTGAGCACGTCGGGCGGCGCGCCGACCGCGAGATGGCGCGAGATCGCGATCTGCTCGTTCCAGGCATCGAAGCCGTTGGATTGCACGCCGACGGCAACGTCGAGATACAGCCCGACCCGCATGCCGAGCTGGCTCGCAAGCTCCCTGGCTGCATGCAACTGGCTGTCGGCCGTCCATTGCACGAATTCGACGAACTCGACCTCGCGCTTGTCTGGACCGTTGCGCAGCTCCGTGCATTTGGTGTCGTCCGGCTGCTGCCATTCCACCGGCCATTCCCACCACGGCGACACGAAACGATGCCGCAGCACCTCGAAGCAGGCAAAGCGGGACAGCAGCGGCGCGCGGTCGGCGCGGAAGGCGTCGAACTGATTGCGGCGGACGCCACTCGCCTTTGTCACGAAAGCGTCAAAGGCGGCGCGCAAGGCCCGCCATTTCAGCGCCGCCATGTCGGCGTAGGGGACACGATCGCCTTGGCGCAGCCGCATTGCGATCGCCGTGGCGTCCGGTACGAGGTCTGCTGAGAATTCGGGGATAGCCTCGACGTCGATGTAGAGCGGATTGAGGAACAGCCGGCTGTTCGGCGAATAGGGACTGCAATCGGCCGGATGATTGTCGAACAGGACATGCAGCGGATTGAGCCCGACGCCGTCGGCGCCGAGCTGCTTGGCGAGCCGGACGAGTCCGGCCAGATCGGTGAAATCGCCGATCCCCCAATTGCGATCCGAACGGATGCTGTAGAGCTGCACGGCGAGCAGCCAGCCGCGGTCGAAATCGCCGCCGAAAGCGCGCTCGGGTGCCACGATCATCGGCACCTCCTCTGTCACGCCTTCGGCATCGGTCAGGATCAGCCGGTGATAGCCGAGCGGCAGGTCGGCCGGCCAGGCGATCACGGGCTCGCGCGTCTCGCCTTGCGCGATCACCTTTGCGTTGCCGGTGATGGTCCATTTGAGCGGCGGCGCGCCGGCGGCCGCCAGCTCGGTGCGCGCGTGCCTCAGGGCACGCACCACCACCGGCCCCTGGACGAAGCGATAAACCCGCTTCTCCGGCAGGGCATCGAGGATGGATTTGAGGGCCACGGGATCGGTGACCCGCAGCTTTCCGAGGGCATCGACGAATTCGGACTGAACGCCCATGATCTGGGCTTGAGCTAAAAGATCCATTCGGCACGCAGCTTGCAGGCCATTATCTGACCGGGGGGAAACGATTTCTAGAGGTCGCGGAAGAGGTTAGTCTGGGTCAACTCGCAAACCGCGCCTGCCGTTCCCACGGGAACCAATGACACACAAGCGGCTTTCTATATAGGTATCAAGCGTAGGTTCCCGGCAAGGGAAACGGGCTCCTGCTTTCTTGTCAATGGCATCACCGTGAACAAGACAATTCAAACTGTCGAGAGCGCCGCAGCCGGCAGCGCTTTCCTCATCGAAGACATCTATCCGTCGATCGACGGCGGCCGCTTTGCCGTGAAGCGGATCGCTGCCGAACCCGTCGAGGTCTGGGCCGACATCTACCGAGACGGCGACGCCGTGATCGGCGCGGCGCTGATCTGGCGAGGAGAGCAGGAGCGTGAATGGCGGAGCGAGCCGATGATCCCTCACGGCAATGACCGCTGGTCCGGCGCGTTCACACCCGTTGAGCCCGGCCGATATGTCTACGCCATCGAAGCCTGGACCGACGAATTTGCCACTTGGTCGCACAGCGTCGCGCGCAAGCAGCAGACCGGTGCGGATGTCAGCCTCGATGCGATCGAGGGCGCCGGCCTCTTGACCAAGGCGCATGGCGCGCGTCAGGACGCTGCGGCTGTCATCGTCAGGCAATGCGAGGATTTTCTTCAGACTGGTGAGGTCGCGCCGCTGCTTGCGACCGAGCTCGGCGCAGCCATGGCCGAGAGCCAGTCGCGCCCCGACCTGACCCGCTCGCAAAGCTTCGCGCTGATCATCGACCGCGACAGAGCGCGCTTTGGCGCATGGTATCAGATGATGCCGCGCAGCCAGAGCCGCATTCCCGGCCAGCACGGCACGCTGCGCGACTGCATCGCGCGCGTGCCCGATATCGCCGCGATGGGCTTTGACGTGCTCTACTTCACGCCGATCCACCCGATCGGCAAGACCCGTCGCAAGGGCCGCAACAATGCGCCGGTGGCCAGCGAGGGCGATCCGGGTTCGCCCTATGCGATCGGCTCGGCTGAAGGCGGGCACGATGCGCTGCATCCGGAGCTCGGTACCATCGAGGATTTCCGCGCGCTGGTCGCGACCTGTCTCGAATACGGCCTCGAGCTCGCACTCGATTTCGCCGTGCAGTGCTCGCCGGATCACCCCTGGCTGACGCTGCATCCGGAATGGTTCAAGTGGCGGCCGGACCGCTCGGTGCGGACGGCGGATGGCCCCTATTCGGACATCGTCATTCCCGATTTTACATCCGTCGATCGAGCCGGGCTGTGGAATGCTTTTCGCGACGCCATGTTGTTCTGGATCGACCATGGCGTGACCATCTTCGCGATCGACAATCACGACACCGCGCCACTTCCGTTCTGGGACTGGCTGATCACCGACATCCGCCGCCGGCATCCCGAGGTCATCCTGTTCTCCAAGACGTTCGCACGCCCCAAGCTGATGAAGGGCCTCGCCAAGCTCGGCTTCGCGCAGTCCTTCAGCTATTTCCCCTGGCGCACGGCGAAGTGGGAGCTGGAGCAATATTTTGGCGAGCTGACGCGTTATCCCGAGCGGGACTTCTATCGCCCGAACCTGTTCGTCAACACGCCTGACCTGCTGCCCTATCATCTCCAGAGCGGCGAAGCCTGGGCGTTCAAGTCGCGTGTCGCGCTGGCGGCGACGCTATCGGGCAATTACGGCATCTACAGTGGATTCGAGCTGCTGGAGCACGAGGCGATCCCCGGCAGCGAAGAATATCAGGATTCCGAGAAGTACCAGATCAAGCAGTGCGACTGGGACAAGCCGGGCAATATCAAAGCTTACATCACGAAGATGAACCGCATCCGCAACGACAACGCCGCGCTTGGGCAGACCGCGAACCTGCGCTTCCTTGGCCTCGAAGACGGCGAAACGATCGCCTTCGCCAAGGAGGCGGTCGATCCGGCCAATACCGTCGTCGCGGTCGTCGCGCTCTCGCGCCATGGGCGCGAATTCTGGCTGCCGCTCGGCGACCTCACCATCGACGCCGGCGGCGAGCGCCGCCCCGTCACGGCACTCGAAAATCTCCTGACAGGCGAACAGTCCCGCATCGAATGGGGCGGGATCAAATTGCGCATCGATCCCGACCGCGATCCGGCGCTCTTGTTCCGCTGCCTGGCGTAAGGATCACGCCATGAATGTATTGTCTTCCGTCGACACCAAGAAGGCTGAGGCTGCCGAAATCGTGGATGAGCTGTGGTACAAGGACGCCATCATCTACCAGCTCCACGTCAAGGCTTTTGCCGACAGCAACAATGACGGCATCGGCGATTTCGCCGGCCTGACCGAGAAGCTGCCCTATCTGCAGGAACTCGGCGTCACCGCGCTGTGGTTGCTGCCGTTCTATCCCTCGCCCGGCCGTGACGACGGCTACGACATCGGCGACTATGGCTCGATCAATCCCGATTTCGGGACCATGAAGGACTTCAAGCGCTTCATCCAGGAAGCGCAGAAGCGCGGCCTGCGCGTCATCACCGAGCTCGTCGTCAACCACA
>LNAP01001427.1_pt1 | contig 28807 bp, 26 predicted proteins | sample 602601 | NCBI WGS metagenome assembly LNAP01 (sample SAMN02440304, study PRJNA202911) | soil metagenome | biome: Subtropical and temperate rainforests or woodlands; isolation source: soil samples (1 kg each in a 20% v/v slurry with milli Q water) were... ... | reverse complement strand
CAGATTTCGCCGTACGCAGGCATCCTAGCTACACGGGGGCTTGGCCCCTCCCGCGACCGGTCTTTCACCGGCTAGAAGATGCGTGCTTCTGGGCACGCCCAACAATAAAAGGAAGGCATCAGCCCTCCCTACACGACTAGAAATCGCGCATCCCCCTGGCAGTGCTCGCAATGCGCCGGCGGTTCCCACTGAGGGAAACGGGTCTCCTGCAGATCCACAATATCGGGTGCTTCCTCGTATTCGTCAACGAATTCATCAATCGCGATTTCTAGATGATCCTTGCAAACAACGTGCATGTAAGTACCTCTCTCATTAAAAATGGCTTGCAGCTCTTCAACTTTTCAAATCCTGACTATCCCACGCAAGCGGGCATCCCGCACTACCTCTCCCCAGCTTCCGCCAAAGTGACCGTTGCGGTCATCTTCTTCCCGTCCCGGTAGAAAACAACCTCGACCTTGTCTCCGATCTTCCTCTCGTTGTAAAGGTACTTGCGCAGCTCGAGAGTGCTGCCGATCTTGCGTCCGTCCAGTTCGGTTATGACGTCCTGCGTCTTCAATCCCGCATCCTTCGCTGGACCGGACACCTCAAATACAATAATTCCAGTTTTCACATCATTCGGAAGGTTTAATACATCCGTCCCGCTAAAAGATTGCAGCTCCTGCGTGGAAACCCCCATCAAAGGCCGCTTCACCTTATGGTCCTTGATCAAGCTCTCCAATATCGGCAGCACATCGTTGATCGGAATAGCGAAGCCCAGCCCCTCGACTCCCATGTCTGCGATCTTCAGGCTGTTGATGCCGATCACTTTCCCCTCCAGGTTCACAAGCGGCCCGCCGCTGTTCCCTTGATTGATGGCCGCATCGGTCTGGATCACTTCCATCTCCCAGTCGAAATCGCCTTGTTGTCCTAGCGAAACCGGAATCGTCCGCAGCGGCGAGGAAATGATGCCTTTGGTCACTGTCGGAGAGAAACCCAGCCCCAACGGATTCCCGACGGCAATTGCCGTTTCTCCGGCTTGGAGCTTATCGGAGTCCCCGAACTCCGCCACCGTTTTCATACCGGAAGCGTCCATCTCAAGCACAGCCAGATCGGTAATCGTGTCTTTACCTATCAAAGTCGCTTTACGACGTTCTCCTTGAAACTGGACAATCTCGAACTCCGTACTGCCATCGACAACATGATTATTGGTCACAATGCGCAACTTATCGCCGCTCTTTTGAAAAATCACACCCGACCCGATACCCAAAGCGTTAGGCTCGCCCTTCTCGCTTTGCCTTGTACTGACCACGCTCACGACTGCGGGTTTAATCCGATCTGCCGCGCGCACAACGGAATCGCTGTTCATCTGCTGTGCATCGCCCGACACTGAAGTCACGGCAGCAACCGGCGCAACTCCGGAGGGCCTATCGTCTTTAATCGCACCTGCCAGCCCGACGAACAGAAGCATCAGAAGAGCGCCGCCCAGACCGGACACCACCGCCATATTCAGCTTTTTGCCCGCAAACCGTCTGCTTCGCTGCCAACCTTTTTCCCGCCAAGGCCGATTCTTCGAGGTTTTTGTCGAATAGAAATCATCATCGAACAAGCTCATTCTCATCCCTCCTCCCGCAAACTAAGAAGCTGCACATCTATCCTTAAGCGAATCTATGAAACGTAAAGTTTATGCCCTCACCGAAAAAAGCAGGAATGTTTTCCCTACAAACTGCCTACAATAATAGTAAACCAGATAACACAAAGAAAAACTAGACTCATAGAAAGAAAAAGGAGGCTCCACTATCATGAACCGTATCCCTTCCCATCTGGAAGAAGTTAATCTAATCGGCAAGCTTGCCGACCTGAAGGATCGCCACTATACGCAATCCCTGCTGGTAACGGCCCTGATTGAGCTGCTCATCGACAAAGGCGTCTTCACTGCTCAAGAACTAAATCAGAAGACGAAGGCGATTGACGCAGCGCTCACTCCGGGTCCAAAGCATCCCATTTCGTAGGCCGGTCGAAGTATGTATCCACCAGTTGAACCTTCTGCTCCTTCAATGAGACGCCACGTTCCTCTACTATGTTATTCACGGTCAGCCTGGCTAAATCCATCAAATTATGATCTCGGCTCAAGTGAGCCATATAGACTGATTTCGTTTTACTCGTCATGACGTCGCACAACGCTTCCGCCGCGGCTTCGTTGGACAGATGACCTTTATCGCCAAGAATCCTGCGCTTGATGTTCCATGGATAATGGCCCATTCGCAGCATTTCGACATCATGATTCGTCTCCAACACAATCGCATCGGCATCGCTTATGGTCTCCTTCACTTTGGAGCTCATATAGCCTAGATCGGTGGCTAGCGCAAGCTTCTGCTCCCCTTCATGGAAGCAGAATCCCACCGGTTCCGCGGCATCGTGCGAGATCCCGAAGGACTCTACCTTCAGTGTGCCGAAATCCCGGAACGAACCGGTCTCCATCACGTGCTTATTCTCTTCCGCAATCTCCCCGATCTGTCGATTGAGCTCTTCCCATGTCTTTTCGTTGGCATAAATCGGAAGATCGTATTTGCGGGCAAACGCCCCCAACCCCTTAATATGATCGGAATGCTCATGGGTCACCAGAATCGCATCGATGTCACTGCCGGAGATTTCCCTTTCCTTCATTAACTGATCCATCTTTTTCGCGCTAAAGCCGACATCAACCAACAGATTCACATCGCCGCTCTGCACCACCATCGCATTACCCGTGGAACCGCTTGATAATACAGTAAACCGTAACCCCATACATTCCTGCTCCTCTTCCTTCTCAATCCGTTCTGCTTCCCGCGCGGCAACAAAGCAGCCCGCCTTTCCTTCTCTACCCTGTTAATTAATCTTCAGCCGCGCCTTTCGACATATCATTAGTATCCTTCTGAGGCACCTCAACCGCACCACTGAACGCTTGCACGTAATAAATATCGCCATTATCGACAGATACCCGCCAAGAAGGAACCATATATTGAGTTTGTGAGTTGTAGAGCTGTCCGTGATACCCCAGACGCACGTCTGTGATGACCGATCCCTCTATCAAATAATTTTCCGCCAGACTGCTGATCGCAATATGTGCCGGAATCACTTTTTGGTCTTTTTGCTCTCCCCCTGATTCTACTTCAACATACGCTTGTCGGTAACTGGTAATTTCTCCATTCTCCTCGTAAAGCTCCAACTTCACCTCAAACATCGGCAGCAGCCCGAACATTTGGTTCAACATATATACGCCATTATTGCTGGTTACAGCATCAAATTGATACAAGTCCATTCTAGGAATCTCCAAGCGCGCTTGAGCTTGTTTCCCTGACCCCTTAGCCAAAATTTTTGTTATCGGTAACGGTTTTTTTAAAGAAATCTTTTCTTCCGACCGCAGACTCTCGTCAAATTTCACCGTAATCTCTCTGAGTCTCGGAACATCCCGCGGTACTTCTACGGCGAGGCGAATATTTTTGCTGTGCAGAGCACGATTTAATTCTTCCACCCCCCCGCTCGTATCGGCAGTCAGCTCCGTTTGCTTGGATTTACTGGTCCACAGCTGGAAGCCAAGCACAATATTCAGAAACAGAAAGGACAGAATCAGAACGTTTTTCGCTCGGCTCCAATCCATGGCTCGTCTCCTCTACTCGATAAAATCAAACGTTCCGTCGCGCAGCTCGAGCGCCCACACCGGCGCCAGATCGAGAGCCTTCTCCGAGATGACTGGCCGATATGCCGGAAACACCGACAATATACTGCCCCGTCGCGGATAGTTTTTCAGACGCTCATCCAGCGCATCCCCATACGGAAGCTCCACTTCCCTTCGCTGCATCGACTTCAAATCGATCAACACGATCGAACGCTCATAACCGGCGACAATTCCTTTTTCCACAGAAAGCTTGATTGCGCCAAAGCCCTCCAGAGTGGGGTTCACAATCGGATATGAATCAACATATTGCCGGAATACAAACATTTGATTGGTAAATGAAGTCCGCTGGGACGGGGTACGATTCACCATGTAGCTGCCGTTCCATCCGCCGTGCTGGTTCACAAATTGGACCCCTGCAACCAGATTGTCTCTGACATCGTTATTGCTCTCCACTGGGGCAACCGGATCGGAATAATTCATCCAATGCACTTCATTGTTGATTTGTAGCCCTCTCTTGCCGTCGGTGTAAATCTCCGAACCATCCCGCTCTTTGAGGTTGCGCGTAATTCCCGGATCCACGAACAGGCTTCTTTTAAGCTGCTCTGCCGTGAATTGCGTATAAGCAAAGCGATAACCATTAACGCGAAACGGCTTGTTGGGCAAATAATAGTCTCCGCCGATCACCGTTCGGAATGTATTCACCGTATCCCCATACGCTATATAATTTTCAATATCCTTGACCGTAAAATCAGCCTTGATCACCTCATAGCCCACGCTCGGCGAATCGGTGAAAAAGAACGTTCGAACCTCTTCCTGGTTATCCTTTGCAAATATCCAAATACGCGTAATAATATCATTGTCCACCGGTAATTCGCCCTTAATTTGCAGCAGCAGCTGAAGAACGCTTAACGGCAATCCTTCGCGGAAACGAATCTCCACGCCCTGCTGCTTGTCCCGCACATCCTCCCAATTTATATTAGAAACATATATCGGCGTTTTGCGAAACCCGTCAAAGCTGCGCTGCTTCACATTTTCCAGAATACTTTTATACTGATAATTGTTCGGATATAATACGGAATGCTGCTGATTGCCCATATGAACCACAATTTGATCCGGAAACAGCAAGTCCTCAAGCTCCGTTTGCGAGCCTAGCGGCTCCGTCTGGACATAATCGCTCTGCGGAATAGGGTCGTAATTCGGCGAACTGTAAGCAAGCAAGTAGCTTAACCACAAGCTGCACAATACCAATAAAGTCAACAGTAGAGTTTTCAGCTTTTCCATCATCCCGCATTGCCCTCCCCGCCGGACTGGATTGGAAGCGTAAATGTGACCTTTGTCCCCTGGTTTAACTCTGATTCAAGGGCAATCGCGCCGCCGTGAGCTTTAATAATTTCCCGGGCAATAGAAAGTCCAAGACCTGTCCCGCCCATATTGCGCGAGCGCGCTTTATCCACCCGATAGAAACGTTCGAAGATTCGCGCCAAGTCCTTCTTAGGAATACCGATCCCCGTATCCTGCACAGAAATTTCAAGCGTATCCGCGCCGATCGGCCGGGCTACAATTTCGATTGCTCCTTCATCTGCCGTATATTTAATCGCATTAGATACCAGATTATCAAGCACCTGATCAATCTTGTCGCGATCCAGCATAATCGATGCGACTCCCGGCTCTACACGGATGCTTACTCGAATCTTGCGCTGCTGGAGCTGAAACGAGAACCGGTCCGTCACCTCTTCGAGCATTTCAGGCACATTCGTCCGCTCTTTACTGATCATCGACTGCTTGGAATCAAGCCTGGAAAGATGCAGTAGGTCCGTCACCAAGCGAATCATCCGTTCCGTTTCGCTTTGGGTCACCCCGATGAAACGATGCGCCAACTGCGGCTCCTCCATAGCTCCGTTATCCAGCGCCTCCAGATAGCTCTTGATCGTCGTAAGCGGCGTCCGCAGCTCATGAGACACATTAGCCACAAACTCACGGCGCGCCTGCTCGAGCTTCTCCTGCTCGGTCACGTCCTGAAGCACAGCAATGGTGCCGGTGCTTCCTTCCCCCCTGCGATGAATCGGCGTAAATGTTACCCGAACCGACAGCTCCTCTTCCTCCGGCAGATCGATATGAAGCAGCATCGTATTCACCTCACCGCGTACGAGCTCCTTGATCGTTTCCTTCGGAATGCCAAGCAGTTCGGAAATTTCTTTGCCGACAGCCGCTTCTTCCTGCAGCTGCAGAATCTGCTTAGCTCTTTGATTGAGCACGATCACTCGGCCGTTATTTTCGGTCGCAATCACTCCGTCATTCATATTCGTCAGGATGGAGGCGAGTTTTTCCTTCTCCTCTTCATTAAGCGACAAAGCTTCCTTCAGACGGTTCATCATGTAATTGAACGTATGGCCGAGCTGGCCAATTTCGTCCTTGCCGTACACCTGAACCTGCTGATCGAAGTTTCCTTCAGCCACGGCCGTAACCTGCATGGTAATCTCCTTGATCGGCCTTGTGATGGTGCTGGAAAGAATGATTCCTAGCAGCGCCGTTAGGGCAAGCGCAATGAGCGTTCCGGAAATCAGAATCCGGTTGATGCTGCTCATCGTATTATACAATTCTTCCATCGAAGAGACGATATATACGGCCCCAAGCACACGCACTCCGCTGCCAACCGGCTTGGCGATGACCATTTTCCGGTACCCGTCCGTATCCGTAAACATGCGCTCGTTATCTTTGATGCCCTGAAGCGCCCTGGTGACCTCCGTCTGCGTATTCTTCTGCCCGACAATCGACTGCCGGCTAGGGACCGAAGTGCTTAGCACGATGCCGTTCGCATCGATGATCTGGATCTCTGCATTGCTGATCGCGAACAAGTTATTAACGATGTCGTTCAGATCGGCATACGTCTTCTTCCCTTCGCCGGCTTGATTAGCGGTTTGGCCGGGAGTATTGGCCAACAAATAAGATTCGATAAACCCGGCAAGCAAGGTGGCCTGCTTATTTCGGCTATCCATGAAATCATTCTTGAAATAACTTTCAAGCGTCCGGTAAAAATACACCCCGATCAGCTGCATAGCGATCAGGATGAGCAGAACGTAAATAATAATCAGCTTCGCTTGAATAGATTGAAAGAAGCGGATCCCCTTCATTTAGAATCCTCCGGTTTTCGGGTTGCGGCTCATCATATACCCGAGACCGCGTCTTGTCACAATATACTCCGGACGGCTCGGATCCGTCTCCAGCTTCTCGCGCAGGCGCCGGATCGTCACATCCACCGTACGCACATCGCCGAAATACTCAAAGCCCCATACCGCCTGGAGCAAATGCTCCCGTGTCATCACCTTGCCGGAATTTTTCGCCAAATACTGAATAAGCTCGAATTCCCGATGCGTCAAATCGAGCGGTTCGTCATCTTTATATACCACAAACATATCGTTATCGATAAAAAGCCCGTGAATGCGAATGCCCTGCCGCTGCGCCTCCGCTTCCTGCGGATTCGTCTGCGTCTTCGTCTGCCTCCGCAATTGCGCTTTTACCCTGGCAAGCAGCTCCCTCGTACCGAATGGCTTCGTCACATAATCATCCGCGCCCATTTCAAGTCCGAGTACTTTATCCAGTTCTGTATCCTTAGCCGTCAGCATAATAATAGGAGTATTCAGCTTCGATCGAATCTCCCTGCACACATCCATACCGTCTTTCACAGGCAGCATCAAATCAAGCAGGATCAGATCCGGTTGCTCCGAGAACGCAAGCTCCACCGCACTGCCGCCGTCATAAGCGCATACCACCTGATAGCCCTCTTTTTCCAGATTAAACTTCAGAATATCTGCAATCGGCTGTTCGTCGTCCACAACCAGAATTTTTCCAAACACATCGATCACCCGCCTGACTCTAATTCATAGAGAAGCTCTTCGTCTATTTTACCATAATTTCATGTTAAAAGAGACATGGCCCGCCTGTTGCCAGGTTCGACCACGCCTCTTTCTTCTCTACTAGCGATTTAAATATTTGAGCGGATTTTGCACGTTGCCGCTCTTTATAATTTCAAAATGCAAATGTACGCCGGTCGAATCCCCGGTGCTGCCCATGACCCCGATTTTCTCGCCTTTCTCGACGATCTTGCCCTCAGAGGTCGAAATCTTGCTCAAATGCCCATACAAAGTTTGATATCCATTCATATGATTAATAATAATATAATTGCCGTAATCCGATTTATAACCCGTTTCCATGACTTTGCCGTTATCGGCAGCGATTATGTTCTTGTTGCCCGTGATATCGATTCCCTTGTGGAATTTACCCCAGCGCATTCCGAATGTGCTGCTAATCGATGGAGAAACCACCGGCCAGGAGAACTTCCCGCTTCCTTCGCCCACAACCACTTTTGTGCCTTTCTTCGCTTTGGCGGTGACCGGCTGCTCGACCACATCCTCGTTCAGCAGCGTTTCCTCCACCATCTCCCCATTGACCTTGGTCACCTCGTAGGTCACCAGTTTTAATCCGTTTTTGCCTGGGGAAATAGGGTTGATCACACCGGCGCGAAGGCTGTCATCCTTCACATATTCGGTATCGTACTGAATCTCATGGTTTTCCACCACTTTCTCTACCGTTTTCACGGAGAGCGCAGGCTGGAGAACCGTTAAATCGAGCTCGTCGCCTACTTTGATCATATCATCGTGAATCCACGTGTTCTTTTCATAAATAAATTGCTTGGAAATGCCGAACTTCTTGGCAATACAAGAGACGCAATCCCCCTGCTTCACCTTATATTTGGTTGGCTTAGCATCGCCGGTCTGCAGCTTGGCAATAACCTCCTGCGGATCAGCGAGCTCGATCGGGTCGATCGGCACTTCGGCCGTTTCAACCTTCTGCATGAACTCCACAGCTTGCAGCTCCGAAGGCGCATCGTTCAAATCCGTCATCGCATCCGCTGATAGAACAACTGCTTTGCCGGGTTCCTTAGGCTTGGGCAGATAAGGCTCCTTGATTTGCGCCAAAATCTGCTCGGCCGTCTGTTGATCTTTCACGACAGCTATCAGCTTTTCATCTACCTTGAGCTCAACCCCTACCGCTTGCGGGATCAGTATGGCATTCAGCTCTGAGATTACGCCCTGATCGTCCGTTGCCGCTTTAAATGCCCTTTCGGGCGTATAAGTGATTTCGTCGGTATTTACGATCATCCGAACATCCGGATTATTGCTCTGTACCTCAAGTTTTTTTGTTATCTTATAATCGTCAATCAATTTATTGTCGCTAACAATTCCGATTTCCTGATTTCCAAATTTCACACGATATACTTCATCCATATTTTTCGCTACATATATATTCCCTGCTACTATAATAGCTCCTGCCAGAGTCAGCGCGCTTGCGCCATACAGCAATGGCCATTTATGTTTTTGTAGAAATGAAAGCTTTGATAAATACGTCGAATGCTGCTTGTCTGTTTCTGAGCCGGTCACGCTTACCCGCTTAGTCTTGAATCTGTTTAGCAGATTCTTAACACCGCGTATTCCCTTGAAACCTGTCATGATCTTCTCCTTTAGACGGTCTTGTACGATAGATACATAAAATACCTTTATTAGGCATTATAACCATCGTAATAAAACTTCCTTATTAAATTTACCACAATCCGACTCTATAATTCAACAAATTCCACGATAGGCCTGTGATAGTATCGTGAAAGAGAAAGATAGGAGGTGTTTAAATGGAAAAGAATTTAACAGCAATGTTTAAGAGAGTAGACGACTTGGAGCAAGCGGCGGACGCTTTGAGAAAACAGGGAGTGCTCGAACTTCGATTTGACGAAACCGTTCCGATCAAGGTCGATTATCAATCGGACACACTGATTCAAAGCATGGAGAATGCCCTGCAAAGCTCGGACCAGACGTATGCCCTTCAGGTTTCCGTGGAGAAATCGCGCTATCGCCAGGCGGAAGATACGATCGCCAAATTCAGCGGACAGCTTTAATATTTGCTCAAAATATCCGCCAATTGCTGATATTCCTCTTTTTTAAGATGTGTTTGGAGAAGAGCATCAACCTCCTTTAGCTCCTCGGATGTAATGCCTTCCTCCATCAGTGTCGAAATCCGCTGCATGTCGTCTTGCGGAAGCTTGCTCACTAATAGGGAGAAAATTTTCATTTTATCCTCGTCGGTGATCGAATCCTTCTTCTTGGCAAATTCTTCTGTAGATATGATAACTTTATTCTGTTCGCTTGCGTCCTGCCCGCCGCTCTCTTCTTGAATATGACTGCCCCAAACGGCTACGGCATCCTCTTGCGATGCTCCAGAGGACGCTTGGCTGCCGGAATTCCCATAAGCTTCAGGCGCCGCGCTAACCTCTTGATCCTTTGCAGTCGATGGCGAAAGCCCGGTTGCCGCAGATTGGTCGACCTTTTCGCTAAGCCCGCCTCCGTCACTCCGCTTAACTATATTCAGATCCTCCGACAATCTTGTTACAAAATCGGAAAATTGAACCTTTTTACCTAGCACAGGCAGTTGGAATTGCCGAAAAATGTCCTCGACAACCAAATTTACGACATACCAGGTTGTAAAAACCGACAACGTTGTGATTAGCACCGTGGAGACAACGATTTTGCTGAACCATGTCAAAAGCCTCATTAGTTACATCCACCTCTACTGCGGAAAGATTGACTACCTCCCCAGTATGGACGAAAGCCTGTTAATAAAAACCTTTTAAGTGAAAAAAGCGCCGTTACAAGTCTTATTTTTTTATACTTCAAAAAAAAACCTCCGAAGCGCTCATACTGAGACCCTCGAGGTTTTTCTTATACTTATGACTCGCTTACGAATAAATAGGTCTAACAAGGTTTGTTTGCTCGCGGTTCCGGCCTACTGAGAAGATGGAGATCGGTATGCCGGTCAGCTGAGATACGCGTTCGATGTAATGTCTGGCGTTCTCCGGAAGGTCGCTCAACGTCCGCGCTTCAGATACGTCCTCCGTCCAGCCCGGAAGCTCCTCGTACACAGCCGCGCACTCAGACAATGCCTTGAGACTGGCCGGATAATGCTCGATCAGTTCGCCGCGGTACATGTAGCCGGTGCAAATTTTAACCGTCTCCAAGCCTGTGAGTACATCGATTGAGTTCAGGGATAAACCGGTGATGCCGCTAACTCGTCTGGCATGTCGGACTACAACGCTGTCGAACCAGCCGACGCGGCGGGGACGACCGGTAACAGTGCCGTACTCATGCCCTTTTTCGCGGATCCAGTCGCCGATTTCATTGTTCAGCTCCGTCGGGAACGGCCCGTCGCCTACGCGGGTGGTGTAGGCCTTGGCAACGCCGATAATGCTCTGAATCTTCGTCGGGCCTACGCCGGAACCGATGCACACGCCGCCCGCCGTGGGGTTGGACGAGGTTACAAATGGATACGTGCCTTGGTCGATGTCGAGCATAACGCCTTGCGCGCCTTCGAACAGCACTCTTTTGCCTTCGTCAATCGCTTCGTTCAGCACAACCGATGTATCGGTTACGTAAGGACGGAGAATCTCCGCAAACTCCAAATATTCGCGCAGTATAGGCTCCACTTCCAAGCCTTGGGAGCCGTACACTTGTTCAATGAGGACATTCTTCTCAGCTAATACGCGTCTGAGCTTCAGTTCAAATTCTTCAGCGTCCATCAGATCCGCGATCCGAATGCCGTTGCGCGCCGCTTTGTCCATGTAGCAAGGACCGATCCCTTTGCGCGTCGTTCCGATTTTGTTATCGCCCTTGCGCTCTTCTTCCAGGCCATCCAACACCAGATGGTAAGGCATAATGACGTGAGCGCGGTCGCTGATCTTCAAATTGGTCGTAGTAAAACCATTATTGTGAATGTAGTTGATCTCTTCAATAAGTGCAGCCGGATTAATAACCATCCCGTTGCCGATGACACAAGCTTTATCCTGATAGAAGATACCGGAAGGAATCATCGTCAGTTTATACTTCTTGCCGCCGATCAGAATCGTGTGTCCGGCATTGTTTCCGCCTTGATAACGGGCTACGACTTCTGCGGTCTCCGCTAAGTAGTCCGTAATTTTGCCTTTTCCTTCGTCTCCCCATTGCGTTCCGACAACAACTACTGTTGACATTGGCACAACCTCCGCGGGGTGCTTGCACCCTATAATTTGACACTTGCTTCTTTGCCGTATTTAGTGTAGCAGTCCACCAAAGTAAAGTCAATAAAAAACGAACAATCATACAGGCTCCTGTGTAATTGTTCGGATATTTGGGCATTCTGAATGTTTTAGTGTTGTCCTGCCGCTACTTCCATATGCGTTCGATCCATGTTCACGAACTTATTATAGTTTTTCAGGAAAGCCAGCTCCACCGTGCCTACCGGACCGTTCCGCTGCTTGGCAATGATGATCTCGATGATGTTCTTTTTCTCCGATTCCTTATTGTAGTAATCGTCCCGGTACAGGAACGCGACAATATCGGCGTCCTGCTCGATCGATCCCGACTCCCGCAGGTCCGACATCATCGGACGCTTGTCCTGCCGCTGTTCAACGCCCCGGCTCAGCTGGGACAAAGCGATGACCGGCACGTTCAACTCACGTGCAATCTGCTTCAGCGTTCGCGATATTTCGGAGACCTCCTGCTGGCGGTTGTCGCCTTTGCCGCGGCCGTGAATAAGCTGGAGGTAATCAATGAGGATCATTCCGAGCCCCTTCTCCTTCTTGAGACGGCGGCACTTCGCGCGGATCTCGGCAACGGTGATCGAGGGAGAATCGTCGATGTAGATGCTCGCTTCGGAAAGCGCCCCGATGGCCATCGTCAGTTTCTCCCAATCGTCGCCCTCGAGGAAGCCTGTCCGCATGCGGCTGGCGTCGACATTGGCTTCAGCGCAAATCATACGCTGAACAAGCTGCGCGGCACCCATCTCCAGCGAGAAGATGGCGACGGTTTCCTTCGCGCGCACGCCGACGTTCTGCGCGATGTTCAGCGCGAACGCGGTCTTCCCCACTGAAGGGCGGGCGGCGACAATGATGAGGTCCGACCGCTGGAAGCCGGACGTCATGCGATCGAGTTCCACGAAGCCCGTAGGGATGCCCGTGGACCCGCCTTTGTGCGAGTAGAGGAACTCGACTCGCTCGAACACCTCCATGAGCACGTCGCGAATGGAGACGAAGCCGCTGGAGGAGCGGCGCTGCGAGATCTCGAGGATGCGCGCTTCCGCTTCGCTCAATAGGGCTCCCACATCGTCGGAACTGGCGTAGCCGTTCGAGACGATCTGGGTGGCCGCGCGGATCAGGCGGCGAAGCATCGACTTCTCCTCGACGATCGCCGCGTAGTAGTCGACGTTCGCCGCAGTCGGCACCGCGTTCGCGAGCTCGGAGAGGTACGTCACGCCGCCGATGTCCTCAAGCTGCTGCTTGTCCTGCAGCCGCGCCGTCAGCGTGATCAGATCGACCGGCTCATTCTCCTCCGCCAGCTCGATCATCGCCCCGAAGATGCGCTGATGCGCCCCGCGGTAGAAGTCGTCGCTCGTGACCCGCTCCATTGTGGTAATCAGCGCATCGCTGTTTAATAAAATAGCGCCGAGCACAGCCTGCTCGGCTTCTATATTTTGTGGGGGTACTCGATCCAGAAACAATTCCCCGCTCATGCACCCACCTCTCCCATTCCCTGTTACAGTTCATTATGCCTGAATGTCTGGCTTTATTTTTCTTCTTCAATCACTTGAACGCTCAGCGTGGCGGTTACTTCGCTGTGCAGCTTGACCGGCACCTTGGTGACTCCGAGTGTGCGAATCGGATCGTCGAGCACCAGCTTACGCTTATCGAGGACGATCTTCAGCTTCTCAAGAGACTCGGCAATTTGCTTGCTCGTAATCGCGCCGAACAGCTTGCCGCCTTCGCCGGACTTTGCTTTAATCTGCACGGTCAGCTCATTCAACTTTCCCGCGAGCGCCTGCGCCTCGGCCTTCTCTTGCTCTTTCCTCCGCTGTTCGGCCTTCTTCTGGTTGTCAAGCTGCTTTACGGCCCCGGTTGTCGCAGGAGCAGCCAGCCCCTGAGCGATTAGGAAATTATTTGCATATCCTTCCGATACTTCCTTGATTTCGCCTTTCTTGCCTTGGCCCTTCACATCTTTCAAAAATACGACTCTCATTCGAAAAGTCCCTCCTCTTGCTTAATCTCATGAAGCACGCTTTTCAAGCGTTCGATTGCTTCTTCAAGAGTTCCTTCCAACTGGGTAGCGGCATTGGTTAGATGTCCGCCTCCACCAAGCCGTTCCATTACCACCTGTACGTTCATTTGTCCCAAAGAACGGGCGCTGATCCCGATTAACCCGTCTTTCCTTTCGCTAATTACGAAGGAAGCCAGAATATCCGTCATATTTAACAATGTATCAGCAACCTGAGCGATCATCAACTGAGAATATTTGCGATTGGGTTCACCCACCGCTAAAGCGATATGCTCATACAAAATCTCCGTCTGCTTAATAATCTCCGCTTTTTCAATATATGAGTCCAAATCTTCCTTAAGAAACCTCTGGACGAGCCCCGAATCCGCCCCATTTCTTCGTAAGAACGAAGCCGCCTCAAAAGTTCTGGCTCCCGTTCTTAGACTGAAGCTTCTCGTATCGACCACAATTCCTGCGAGCAGCACCGTTGCCTCCAGCACTTCCAGCGACAGCTTGTCGTTGATATACTGCAGCAGCTCGGTCACCAGCTCGCACGTCGAGGATGCATACGGCTCCATATACACCAGAGTAGCTTCGTTGAGAAATTCCTCACTGCGTCGATGATGATCGACCACGACTACCCGGTTCGTCATCTGCAGCAGCTTCGGCTCCGGCACCATGGAGGCTTTATGCGTATCGACCACGACAGCGAGCGTCCGATGCGTCGTGATCTGCATCGCCTGCTCCGGCGTAATGAACCAGCGGTTCAGCTTCTCATCCGTCGAGATCGCTTCCATCAAACGCTCGATAGACGGGTTGACACCCTCCAATACAATATATCCTTCCTTGCCGACCACTTGAACAGCCTTCAGCACCCCAATCGCAGCGCCAACCGAATCCATATCGGGAAATCGATGGCCCATGATCACAACCTTATCGCTCTCCTTCATCAAATCACGCAGCGCGTGTGAAATCACTCTGGCCCTCACCCGCGTGCGCTTCTCTACCGCATTAGAACGGCCGCCGTAGAAAGAGAGCCGTTGCCCGACCCTTACCGTTACCTGGTCGCCTCCGCGGCCTAAGGACATGTCCAGACTCATCTGCGCCATTTGTCCGAGCTCGACCAGGTGGTCTGCGCCGGAGGCAATCCCGATGCTTAACGTAAGCGGCAGCTTATTTTCTATGGTCAAATCCCGCACATCGTCGAGAATTTCGAACCTCGTTTGCTCCAAACTGCGAAGCGCCTTCTGATCCATCAGCAGCAGGAACCGGTCTGACGCCGTTCTGCGTAAATACAGCTGATTTCGTTGACACCATTCCGTGATTTCCCCGGTAACCTTCGCCAGCATAATGCTGCGGTTCTGATCATCCAAGCCCTGCGTCGACTCATCCAGATTATCCATCATGACGATTCCAATGGCGATGCGCTCTTCCTCATATTTCTTTGCCAAATTGGCATGCTCCGTAATTTCCCGGAAATACAGCAGCCGTTCCTCCGGCTTCACCCACACTTGATAGATTAGCTTGCCGAGCGTAATTTCAAGCTTATCTTCCTTTTCCTTCTTGTTCTTCAATTCGGGAAACAGCTCCAGGATTGAATCCCCGATCACGCTCTCCCTATCCAGCATTTTGGCCACAAACGGATTGTGCCAATCCACGAACTTCTCTTCATTAAACAGCAGCACGCCGATCGGCAGGCCGCTCAGGACATCATTCCCTGCTTTTTTTACTCGATGGGAAATGGTGGCGACATAATTATTCAAATCACGGCGAAAAGCCGCCTCAGCCTGCAGCGTATAAAAAGCGAGCAGCCCGCTGAGCACCAGCGATGCCACCCCGAGTATCCAATGATAAGCAAACAAAATAATCGTAAACGCGATCAACAGGACGAACGTCCAGACCATGTGCAGACCATGCCACCGCTTGAGTAGGAATTTCGGCATTGTTCTAGCTCCTAATCCTATAATTTTTTCTTTAATCGTTCTCGGATTGGAAACGCGACATCGAATACCCCTAATAAGCTGTAAATAAAGAGAACAGGCGGCAGAAATACAAGCACAAGGATACCCACAATCGGTAAAGCGACATTCCATTTCTTCACGTAAGCTACGAAAAAGAGAAACGAAATCGCCTGTACGGCAAAAGCCGTGACAAGCAGCGGCAGCAAATTCATGAGCAGTGTGGCGATCAATGAATTCGATGTCTGAACGGTAAACAAATCGATGACAAATGCAATCAGATAAATCCAAACAAAGGATTTAGGCAATATCCACTCGCGTATAGGAGGAAGCCCCGGAAGCGGATTCCCTGTTTTTTTCATCAGCCATCGGCTGAACCCATGCGTGAAAAACACATAGAAAAGAGAGAATAGAATCAGATAAAGAGGAATGCCCTGCATCACCAAATTAATGTACATATCTTGATCCCTGGGCAACAGTTCTCGAAGACTGGCAGGCAGGGAATGGACGTAATCACTCATTAAATTCTTGAACTTGGTGATCGGATTAAATCCGAACGCGTAAGCGATGACCAAACTAAGCAGCGATTCGCCCAGCAGCGTAACGGTCCCGGCTGTGATTGCGCTTCGGGCCGCTGCTTTTCGCTTGTAGAAATTTCCCATTACGAAGACGGGGGGCAGGAAAAAAAGCGATACCGATATTAAGAAAGCTCCCTGCCAGCCGGCCAGAAGAAAAACAATGAATAAGCTGGCTGCATAATAAAGCGCGAACTGCCTTATGTTAAAAGTGACGTATAAAATAAGTACAGGAACCATGATGAACGAAATCGTAAAAATAATAAACGGTGTCATGAACGACAACAAGATCACTACTGTTACGAAACTCCATAAAGCCCCTTGCCAACTTCGATTCCCCAACCGGGCTCACCTCTTGCTTACATGATCTTTCAGGGATGAAACTACACACCAACCTTTAAATTGCTGGCCATCCGCTTTATGTTTCTTCATTTTATCCACAATAGCTTCATCTAAACTCCGATAAGAATTATCCAGTCATCCTTTCAAGTATATCCGCTGGAATAAGACTTGCCAAAAAAGGCTCTGTACTCGATTATACCATAAAAGTTCCCCGGATGAGAAAGCAACTGCTGACAGAAAGAAACAACCCTCTATGCAAGGGCCGTCTTTGGTACGTCTGGCTGGAAAGCGGTCTCCTGTAGTCGTAGGCGGGGAAATCACCAAAAACTCCGCAGGTTCCTTCAATTCATTTTCAATTGACGACGGGGTTCCGGTAGAATCGTAATCCCTTCGTGCTTACTTATCTCAATGTGCAGTCCCTCCGCCTCCATACCTCTCATGTTTATGGCATTTTACTAAAATGTATGAGCAACAAATCATATCAGCCACTAACAAAAAAGAGGCAGCCGGTTTCCCAACTGTCTCTCTTCAGCCAATCCATTACTCTGTTGTGTAAGGCAAGAGCGCGATTTGACGGGAACGCTTGATAGCGATCGTCAGCGCACGTTGATACTTCGCGGAAGTACCCGTTACACGGCGAGGAAGAATCTTTCCACGCTCGCTGATGAATTTTTTGAGCGTTTCGATATCTTTATAATCAATGTGAGTGATTTTGTTTACGGTGAAGTAACAAACCTTACGGCGTTTACCCTTGCCGCCTTTACCGCGAGGAGCGAATTTGCGATCTCCACGATCGTCGCCACTGTTTTCTTTTTTTTGGAAAGCCATTGGGTTTTTTCAGTCCTTTCTACTTAGAATGGCAATATTGAAGAACGCACACTGTGTAATTCCCCAATACCCCTTGTCCTAATTGATTTTTTATTGATTACACATACGTCCCTGTGTAATTCGTGAGTTCACTTTTCTTAAAATACCACAAATGAGTCTAAAAATCAAATGTTTTAAACTGACCTCGTTCCGCCTCGATAATTGTACTTATACAACCTCTTCGGTGTATATACTAATGGTGGGGTACAGTCCCCTCCTTGTATATAGAGCAAATAGGCTACCGCAATCAGTAGTTCCAGTAGTCTATTTGTCTCCCCCACAACCAAACATGCAGAATTAAAATGTTCCCAGACGAAAGATGCATATGTAAATTTTTGGATATTTCCAGTTTTGAATGGGAATTCTCTACTGAGTCTCCAAAGACTTTACATGGAGTGGCGGGCATGATAGGCTAGCCAGCCATGCGAAACCCATGTGGTTTCGCCCTTTCGCAAAAAATCATGCCTGCAGAGGCTCCATGTCAAGTCGGCACTGAATTCTCAATAGGATTGCAACCGTCATGCAAAACTGCGATTAGCCAAATTTTTGCACTAAGCCATCGTTGTCCCTGTCATTTTTCATACTCTAAGGATTTAGCTGTTTATGATTATTCACTTCGTCAATACTGCCAATTTCAACATATATACGCGAACGTTCCGTAGACGGTTTCCTGTTCTTCATCTCGCCTTCGGCGATACTTTATTTCGGAGCACAGCAGCTCATACGTCGCAAGGACGCCATTAAGGTCGCCGTATCGCGTTTCGTAGTGCTGGAACATGTCGTGAAAAAGGCGCAGCCCGGCCGGAAGGGGAGGCTACCGAGGCGCTGGCGCCGACCACTTTTATCGCATGGAGAAATCGCGCACCGTTGAGTACCGTTCGATGCGGACGTTTTGGCAGCGCTGCGGGTTCTTAAACCCGTCTGCGGCCAGCATTGCGTTCCACTCCTTAGCTGTATGCAGCGGCAGGCCGTGGCGCTGCGGCTCCAGGCCCTGCGCGCGGTAAGCGAGCTCGAATGCGGTATGCAGCTCTCGAAACGTCTCCGCTCCGAACGTAGTGAATGCCAGCATTCCGCCTGGACGCAGCAGCCGCTTGAGCTCGCATAGTGTCTCCTGCGGGTGGGCAAGCCATTGGAAACAGGCGAATGCGAAGCATTATTGTCGCGGTATATGAATTAAATGCTGATGAAGTGTTTGTGGTCGGACATCACGATTGCGGGATGAGCTATGTTGATCCTAGCGAAGCCATAAAAAAAATGAAGGAGAAAGGCATATCTACTGAAACTATCGACACCATCGAAAAGGCGGGAATTAATTTGCAACAATGGTTATACGGTTTTGATAGTGTTGAGGATTCAGTAAAAGCCAGCGTGCAGACGGTCAAGAATCACCCTCTGCTACCAAAAAACGTTCCAGTTCATGGCCTCGTAAACAACCCAGAAACAGAAAAGTTTTTTGGGGTATACGCATCGTCAAGTGAAAAAACGACCGCCTTCTTTTTAAAGAAAGCGATCGTTTTTTCACTTGCTGTTTTATTGATACTGCCGTGGCTGCAAATTCTGATTCTGCCAGCTCTGAGCCATTGGCCAGCCCGCATTCTGCACGCCGGCTTGTTGTTGCGCTGTTTGTTGAAGCTGAGAACAAATTTGCATCGCCTGCTGCATCTGCTGTATGGCAGTTTGATGTCCTTGCAGAACAGATTGAATGGTTTGAACCGCTTGACGTTCTTTCTGGGCCAGCTGATCCAGTTGGGCGGCGTTTTGCTGCTCCTGTTGCAACATTTGCTGATACATGTTGCTCGATTGCTGGGTTTGCTGGATCAACTGTTGAATAATTTGCGCGCATTGGCTTGCTTGCTGTGAAAGGTTTTGTTGATACACGATTTTTGACCTCCTTCAATATGGTAGGACTTCATCCCCCAAAGCTTATTATGTGCAAGCGCCCATTTTTCATGTAACGCCTATATTGTGATCTCACAATTCATTTTAATGAAACTGCACATCAATTTGCCGTTGGGTATCGGCTTTTAATTTCGGCATGCGAACTTCAAGGACACCGTTGCGATACGTTGCTGTCGTTCCTTCCGTTTGAACGCGTGATGGCAAAGACACCGACCGTTGGAACCGTCCGAGAAACCGTTCTTTGCGATGTATTTGTTCCTGTTTCACTTCATTCGCTTGCTTTATGGTCCCATTAATTGTAAGCATGTTTTCATCCACATCGATATGAAGGTCTTCTTTTTTATCCAAACCAGGGATTTCACAAGAAGCAATCACTTCATGTTCAGTCTCAAATACATCAATACGAGGGGTTGCAAATCCCAGACGCGCGCCGATTTCAGGAAAACCTTCGTTAAAAATTTTTTCCAAATCCCTTCTCCATAGATCGGTATTGCGAAACGAATCCCAAGGAATGAGCGGCATGTAATTTCCTCCATTGTCACATTATCTTTTTTTCAGCTTTATTTTGTACTCTTCGGAAAATATTATTCTTTGCTACCCTGCATAGTTGATTGGAATATGCCTTTGGTCGGAAACTCCCGGCAATAGCCCCCGAAAAGAATTTTTGAGGGTTTGTTGTGTAGCCATTGGCATTTACAGCAATGTTACCGACAATTTTAAGTTGTTCCCGTAAATGTCGGTAATTGAACGATTACGCTTGTACCGGCATCCGAGCTATCGATATTCAAGGTTCCCCCCATTTTTTCGATCATAGCATAACTGAAACTAAGCCCGAATCCGATCGCGTCCGGTTTACTTGTAACAAACGGTGTGATGATTCGGGGCTGCAAATCTTTTGGAATTCCTGCACCTTGATCGCGAACAATGATTTGGATATGATTGTCGGTAATGTGCGTGCGAAGCGTTAAGACAGAACCTGGGGGACTTGCATCTAAGGCGTTGTCAATGATTTCTTGCAGCGCGGCTCGCAGCAACTTGGGGTGTCCAAACACAAAACCGTTTCGCTCCGGATATTCCAGAGCGAAACGTACTGTTTTCTCCAACGCTTGAACCTGTATATCGGGAACCCATTCTTGCAAAAACGAAAGGACAGAAACAGGAGCAAATTTCCATTCGGAAGGCTTTCCAAAGAGCAAAAACCGCTGCAACGCTTTGTCAAGCGTCTGAACTTGCTCATCGAGCAGCTTAAAGTATCCGGCCATTTTCTGATGAGGCGGAGAGGCAGCAAATTGCAGAACGGAAACATGATTCTTCAAATTTTTTTCTAAAAGTTGAAGCGTTCCTTTGATTACCGCTAAAGGATTTAAAATGATATTGGCTGTGCCCGCCGCCATATGCCCAATCGTTTCCCTTCTTTCTTTCTCGCATTGGAGCTGCACGTACTGCTGAAAATCTTGGATATCGGCCATTAGAACAAAACATTCCCCTTTTAACTGAGGGTATACATAGGCGATCATGGATCGCACTTTGCCATCTAACTTCTCTTGTACGAGTACTCCCGGGTAATTCTTTTTATCCTGCAATACTTGCCCCACGATCGCTTGTATTGCCGAGTGTGCAGGGAATTCTTCTTTTGGGGTTACTGAGTACCATCTGTTCATGGTTGTATTTAACCATAAAATTCTGGCTTCTGAATCAACGACAGCCAGTCCAATATCCATTTGATCGGAATTCATTAGGAACTCTACGATTTGCTTCATCTCTATTAACGTCCTCCATTTGCTTCCTCCATTAACTCCCTTCCCGGCCACTTATCATGTGCAAACTGAAGTAAACAAGCGAGCGAATTTCTCGTCACGAAGTGGATGGGTTATGAAGAAAATTAAACCCACTTTCAAAGAAGTGATTGAATTCGCTGTTACAGAGCGACGGGAAACGATACGGTGAAAGTTGTACCTTCACCAACCTCGCTTGCAACCTCAATATTCGCATCGTGATACTCTGCAATCTGATAACAAATGGATAGCCCGAGACCCGTTCCTGTCTCTTTCTGTGTAAAAAAAGGTTGTCCGATCTTTTGCAACAATTCTTGCGGAATTCCAACCCCGTTATCCCTTATGCTTACTTTAACCCATTCATCGCATCGCATTTGTTCGATCCAGACGGTTCCTCCTTCAGGCATCGCTTCAATGGAATTCTTAATCAAATTAATAAATAACTGTTTGATTTTATTTCCATCGCACCGGATCTGCACGGATTCCTTGGTTGGATGAAAGTGAATTTCAACATTATGTAAAGTGGCCTGCGTCTGAAGCAGCACAACGATATCCTGAATCAGCTCGGAAAGATCATGCCGCGTCAAGTTCATCTCTTGCGGTTTGGCTAAGGCCAGCAGTTCATTTACAATAAGTTCGATACGAGTTAATTCATCCTTCATAATATCGTAGTACTTACTTCCATTTTCGTTGCCGGCGCTTAACAATTGCAGAAATCCTTTCAGCGCGGTAAGCGGGTTTCGAATTTCATGCGCAATTCCCGCGGCCATTTGACCCGCTATGGATAATTTGTCTGCCTGATGAGCAGATTGCTTGGCTGCATCAAATTCGGTAATATCGTGCATGACACAAATGCCGCCCACAATTTTATTGTGAACAATGATCGGCTTCCCATGACAGAGAACGAGGCGATGCTCGCCATTCGACTTTTTAACGACCATTTCCAGATCGCGGAAACTTTCGCCCCGATACGCCCGATAAAGCGGGACGCGTTCCTTGCTCAACAGCGTTTTTCCATCCGATTCATACAATCCGTATGTAGAACTCCAGTGTTCGGGTGAAAGAGGTATCTGTACAAATTCGTGCAATTGTCTTGCGGCTCTATTCATGCTTGTCAATATCCCATGTTCATCACAAATCACAACGCCGACATCCATCGTTTCCACAATACCACTCATGACACGTTCTTGAGTAGCCAGGACGTCTTCCAGTGTCTTTCGGCTCGTGATATCCCGAAAAACTTTTACGATTTCACGAACATTGCCCGAATCGTACCGCAGCGTGCTGCTTACGACCTCCACCCAAACAAAGGAGCCGTCTCTTCGGCGCAATCGCAAAATGTTGACATAGCCGTCTTCATTCATCCACTCTTGCGAGTTGTCCAATTTTTCTATATCGGGAGGATAGAACAGTTCCCAGACAGGTCTTCCTATCAATTCCGTCGCATCATAACCCAGCAATGGTTTGCACGCCGGCGATATGTAGTAGATAATGCCATTGATATTCAGTGTAGCGATCATTTCCCCCGTGTGATCCGCTAACAAACGATACTTTTTCTCGCTGTGCTTCAGTGCCCTTTCCATACTGGATTGCAGGGTAATATCCCTTGCGATGCAATGCAGCCCTACGAGTTCATTCTGAATGAAATTCGGAATATGCAATACGCTGAATTTTAATATTTGGCCGTCTTTCGCTTCAATTGAAGTTTCCATCTCAAACGGGGCATTGGTATACGTTTCCGTCACGTGCTCCAGACTTTTCCGAATGATGTCTCCAAGTGCTCTTTCCAACTCGTATAAGTCATAGCCCAATAGTTTCGTGCAGGCGCGGTTCACATAGCTGATACTTCCATCTAACATGACGTCGTAAACAAGATCAGAATGATTGTCAGCCAGCATTCTGAATTTATCGGCATATTCCTCGTTCAATTCAACAAGCCTTTTGCGATACGTGCTCTCCTGAATCTGGATCAAGAATATCCTTTCCGGATATTCCTCCACTTCGATGATCGATAGGGTTGTCGTTCCCCATTTGTGTCTGCCGTCAAGACAAATATAACGATTTTCCATTTCGACATAATCGGAATTACCGCCTAACAAGTCATTGATGGATCCGTTGTATAATGGAGCGTCTTCCGTATAAATGATATCATGTATTCTCATTCGCAGCAGTTCTTGTTCTGTATAGCCCAGCATGTTGCATAGCGAGCGATTGACCATTGCCACTTCCCCGCCGAACCGAACCAAAGCTTTTCCGACAAGTGTATAATGAAATGCGTGGTGGGCGACAGGATGCGAAAGCAAATCTGAAATATCCATTGTGCAAGTAACCTCCGACTGTGCAATAAGCGTATAGGTTTGCATACTTAACGTTCTTCTGCAAAGCACCTATGTATGTACACCATTATATAGGCAATTTGTAACAGTTGGAACACATTCCGAGACTAGCTTAACTTGGAATCCCCCCGAGCGGCTAGCCATATTAAGTTATGTTTTAAATCTGAATGAATGATGATGGCGAAGTCCCAAGCGCAAATCTGGTCTCTTCGAAAAATGGGGAGGGCCAACGGAACGCGAAAAACTTACGTTAATGCATCCTGATTTGATCACAAAACGGGGTAATACCCGTGAAGCTGACATCACCCGCAAAGCTGATGTAATAAACATGTTGGAAGTCGCTTTTAGTGCTGGAATCATATAATATAAGAGTATCGAGTGCGTGTGCCTAATCTGAGATGGCATCCGTGCTAAGTTGCTAATAAATTCAAGAGAAGAGGAATCCATTGAATTTACCTCAAAAATATCCCCGAAGGAAGAAGGGCGTGTCTCTTCACAGTAAATCGGATAGGTGGAAGAGCGTCCGACAGTTGGTTAATAGCATTGTTCCCTTCGTCCTGTTATGGGGTCTCGCTTACGTAAGTCTGCCGATCTCCATCTGGATCACGCTGGCGCTTGCGATTCTGGCTGCTGGATTCATGATCCGGATCTTCATCATTTTCCATGACTGCTGCCATCAGTCGTTCTTTGCTGGCAGAAAGGCGAATGCGATCATCGGGACGATAACGGGGATCCTCACCTTTTTCCCTTACGACCAATGGAAAAACGAGCATTCCATTCATCATGCGACCAGCGGAAATTTATGCCGCAGAGGCACAGGGGACATTTGGACGCTGACTATGGAGGAATACACGGCGCTCTCCCCATGGAGACGTCTGGGATACCGCTTATACCGCAATCCGTTGATCATGTTCGGACTTGGACCGGTATTTCTTTTCTTGGTTCAGTACCGGTTGAACCGGAAGAATGCCAAGCATAAGGAGCGCATGAACACCTGCCTGACGAACACAGCGTTGATTGGCCTGATGGGACTTCTCTGTTGGACGCTCGGCTGGAAGGAGGTGCTCCTCGTGCAGGGTTCGATCCTCTATCTTTCTGGCGTTGCGGGCATATGGCTCTTCTACGTGCAGCACCAATTCGAGAACACTTATTACGAGCGGGAACTTGAGTGGGACTATGTCAGCGCGGCGATGCGCGGTAGCTCCTTTTATAAGCTGCCCGCAATTTTACAATGGATGACGGGGAATATTGGCTTCCACCATACACATCATCTGGATCCTCGGGTGCCGAACTATCGCTTACAGCAAACACACGAGAGCAATGCCGACCTACAGCACGTCCCCACTATTGGACTTCTCCAAAGTCTGCGGGCGCTTCGATACAGATTATGGGACGAAAGTAGCAAGCGATTTGTGGGGTTTAAGGATATAAAAGGGGGCGCCCACCGACAAAACGCGGAAAACGTACGCTAAGGAGAACAATCCAGTAACATCGCTGATTTTCCGTACGCTAAGGAATGCAGCACAAGAGCAATTGTGTTGCAAGGCTTAGCCAATATACGGACCTTCTGGAGAGCCTTAATGCAACACAATTGCTAACGTACGATTTTTGCGTTCCGTTGGCCTAACCCATAAAGCGACTTATGTATGCGAAAGAGCCGCTTCACCACGCGCTTCATCATCCGATTCTTACGAAAATAAGACGGAGGCCGGCAAAGTGCAGGCCTCTCTGAGCAAGCATAAACAAGTAATGACGCCTCCAAGTGATACGTTATGCAGTGTTCGCTACCTCATATCCCGGAAGGACAAGCACATTTGCTCACGATCTTGACTCCGTTCGTCCTGGATCAATTGACATAACGTTCTCGCCAATATACGTCCAGCCGTTCTTGGCGCGACCAATCCCGGTAAACTTGGTGCCAACAAGGCCTTGATTCCACGTTTTTCGGCAAAACGAAAATCGGTTCCACCTGGTTTGGAAGCCAAATCAATAATAATAGCGTGATGCGGAATACGGGTCAACACACGAGAAGTAAGGATTTGCGCCGGAACCGTGTTAAAAATAATATCCACATTTACGCCTTCATCGTACAAATCTTTCGTATAAAACGGCTCAATCCCCATCTCCCATGCACGTGCAAACTGCTCCGGTTTCTGCACCCCCGCTTTGACGTGTGCACCCAGGCGCTGAAGCATTCCGGCTAGCGTAAGACCGATTCTCCCCAAACCCAGCACCATACAACAGGAACCATGTATGGTAATGTCCGTATGTTGAATGGCCATCAATAAGGCGCCTTCCGCAGTGGGAATGGAATTGTATATGGCAACATCGTCCCTGCTGAATAATTCAATCAGATCTATTCCTAGTTCCACGCAAAGGTTCCTCAAGTAAGACTTGGCTATGCCAGTACAGACTTTTGCGTGTTTCGGCAAGGAAGACATATATTCCTTGTTCAGCAATAACGTTTCAGATGAAAATGAAGACTCTACTCTGCCATGGTCGTCTGTACCGACAACCGGTAATATCAATACATCAGCATTGCGAAGCACCTCCCTCGTAAGCTTGGAATGCTGAACTTCAAGAAGTTGTTCGTGCAAATCTTCATAACCGATTACCACAACATTTGCATCCAGGTCTGTGAATGACCGAATGATTTCAAGATGTCGGGCATCGCCTCCAAGGAAAACAATATGCAGACCCGTTAACAAAAAATCCCCTGCTTTCCTTAAGTATGGATTTAAAATTAACTAACCTCGTTTACCATCTTTAAAAGCGCATCTGCTCCTTTCATCCCAGGGCAAATTCCGCGTAATTCCGCCTCTGTGGTCACCATATCGAGTGGGGCATCCAGCAATTGCTCTATTGTTCGTACCCCGGTTGCGCGTCCTGCCACAATGCGGCGATCGTTTAATTTCTCATTTAACAAACGAATATCAAGCGCTCCGCACATGATATATCCGTGATCGGTTGTGATGGCCAGAAGTGTTGTTTTGGGCAGGGCGACCTCGATACTTATAACCTGATGACCTTCAACTTCAATCGGTTTCATCATGATCATCTATGATGCAGCTCCTTTTTTCTACACTATATGCCGGGCGTGATATTTGCACCATAGACTGTTGCCCAAATCCGATATTACTTGTATTCGTTGGAAGCCTTCTCCCCTTTCGCCATATACATGTGTAAATTGGACTTCGATTCAATTCCATGTAATTTTTGAGATTTATAACAAAGGAGATAACAAACGCGCTGCTTGATCAAGCATGCGCTCGGAAGAAGTACGATGCATATGATCTTCCAAACGATATGGAGTAGCCTCGGCGAGATCCCGTTCGAATTGTTCCGTAAGTTCCCGGGCCACATCAGAGTGATACATCACTGCACACACTTCGTAGTTTAAACGGTAACTACGGAGATCGTAGTTGGAAGAACCCACTTCGGCAATCTCGCCATCGATAATCATGACTTTGGCGTGTAATACCCCTTTGTTGTACTGAAACACATTGATCCCTGCTTCCACGAGTTCGCCATAATACGTACGGCTTGCAGCTCCTGCAACTTTAGGAATCACTTGGCGCGGTACCAGTAATCTCACTCGAACGCCACGCGCCGCGGCTGTTTTGATGGCCATCATGATATCCGCATCGGGTATAAAATAAGGGTTGGTCACGTCGATGGTTCGGGTCGCCTGCGTCAGGCAGATGAAATGCATTTCCCGAATGACCGGAGTAGGCAGCCCGGGATTGCCTTCGAATATCTGTATATAGACGTTATGCGAATCCTTGGATGGGGAAGCTTTTCCCATGTGGGTGCCTTCCATCGTTCCCAGTTCCGATCCCCATTCCCATCCGTATCCTCGTTCTGTTTTGCCGGATGGAAATGGATGAATGGCTTTATCGTCAGAAAGTTGAGCCGATTCAGGGAGAAATTTTGCCTTTCTCGTTAAATGGAGCATGTCCGGTGACGCCATTTTCCAGTGAGCCTCAAAAACGGCTTTCACATCATCCGCTGTTTCGCCGGTTAACCGCATATGAGTGTCGCGCCAAAAATCGACATCCGGCTTCATTCCGGTATACTCGTCCCCAACGTTGATTCCTCCCATGAAGGCTTCCTTTCCGTCGACGATGACGATCTTGCAATGATCCCGGTATGTCAAGTTGGATAGTACCCAGGGGAATCGCAAGGGAAAGATGGTCCTGCATTCAATGCCTGCTTCCATCATCCGGCGAACCGCATGTTTGGGAAACGACCGGCTTCCCCAGCCATCCCTTATAAAACGAATGTTCACACCGGATAAAGCCCGTTCAATCAGGACATCTGTGATACGTTTACCGATATGGTCATTCCGGTATATGTAATATTCCAGATCGATTGACTTTTGTGCGGCCTGTATTGATTGAAGGAGTTTTCCGTAGGTTTCCATCCCGTTCGTGAGGATTTGGACGTAACCGGTACGAAGGCCACTGACAGACAAAGGTTGCAAAGCCCGAGCGATAACAAATGCGGAGTCACCACATGCTGAAGGCAACGCTATCGGGTTATTGTGCGAAGAAACGAGCTTGTCCCGCCGCATTTGCACAGGATTCGTGACGAACAGGTAACAAACGAATCCGATAATCGGTAATACAAGTCCGACTGATATCCAAGTCAACGCTTTGGCGGGGCGGCGCACCTCCCGAACCGCAATAATGATCAACAGTGCCGTATTTACTAGCCATAATCCTGCTATCCATGCCAAGAAAATCAGCCTCCCAATCCAGTCATCTACGAGGAAATAAAGGGGCAGCCATGCCGAGAAGAGATCGGCATGGCCTTTTTTAGAAACCTTTATACTGCGGTTCTTCCTGTTCAATTTGTTGTAACCGTGGAGTGACCTGGTCAATAATGTTTTGTGTCTGTTGCGCTGCATTTGTGAACGTGGTTTTGGCCTGCTGGTTTTGTGTATTTAACGCAAACTGTTCAAAGCTGGCCTGTGCGCTTTTTAATGAAGCTACAGCTGTTTTCACTTGAGAAGCTACCGTCATGTTGAATCACCTCCTGAAATGGCATCCATATGTAATATGTCAACCCGTCAGAATAATAATGAATGGTAAAATTTGATGATTGGCTATTGTCAGGGGTTAGAGTCTTTCTGAAAAGACTTACCGAAATCTATGCCCTTCTTGGCAATGCTTGAAGCCAGCAAGTACAGCCCAACATAGATAGGAAAAGAATAGGTATGTTTCCAGTGAACGGGGTGGTATAAATCGGCCATTTGTGAGACCGGCTCGGCCACAAAAGCGGAAAATCCCCCAAATAGGAGAGCTTTGAACAAC
>LNAP01005542.1_pt1 | contig 28808 bp, 28 predicted proteins | sample 602601 | NCBI WGS metagenome assembly LNAP01 (sample SAMN02440304, study PRJNA202911) | soil metagenome | biome: Subtropical and temperate rainforests or woodlands; isolation source: soil samples (1 kg each in a 20% v/v slurry with milli Q water) were... ... | reverse complement strand
AAAACGCATTGAACCCCTGATCGAGGACGGTCTGGTCGACGAGGTGCTGCGCCCACTCATGAGTGGTAAAGAAGCAGCTGTTTATGTGGTGCGCTGCGGTAACGAGCTACGTTGCGCGAAGGTCTACAAGGAGGCGAATAAACGCAGTTTCCGTCAGGCGGCCGAATATCAGGAAGGCCGCAAGGTGCGCAACAGCCGCCAGGCTCGAGCGATGGCCAAAGGCTCGAAATTCGGCAAGAAAGAAACCGAAGACGCCTGGCAGAACGCCGAAGTGGCGGCGCTGTTCCGTCTGGCCGGTGCCGGTGTTCGGGTGCCCAAGCCGTATGACTTCCTCGAAGGCGTACTGCTCATGGAGCTGGTGGCCGACGAGTACGGCGATGCCGCGCCGCGTCTGAACGACGTGGTGCTGGAGCCGGACCAGGCGCGCGAATATCACGCGTTCCTGATTTCGCAGATCGTGCTGATGCTGTGTACCGGTCTGGTGCACGGTGACCTGTCCGAGTTCAACGTGCTGTTGACCCCGACGGGCCCGGTGATCATCGACTTGCCGCAAGCGGTAGACGCGGCGGGCAACAACCACGCGTTCAGCATGCTGGAGCGGGACGTGGGCAACATGGCGTCTTACTTCGGCCGGTTTGCGCCAGAGTTGAAAAAGACCAAATACGCCAAGGAAATGTGGGCGCTGTACGAAGCCGGCACCTTGCACCCGGCCAGCGTGTTGACGGGCGAGTTCGACGAACCGGAAGAATTGGCCGACGTCGGCGGTGTCATACGCGAAATCGAGGCGGCACGCCTGGATGAAGAGCGTAAACAGGCGGTGCGCGCGGCAGATGACGCGCCACCGGGCAAAACCGAAGAACCGCCTCCACCGTGGATGCAGTGATCGGTTGACGAAAACCCGGCTTCGGCCGGGTTTTTTGTAAATGCTGATCCCTAAACACTGGAGATCATTTGTGGGAGTGAGCCTGCTCGCGCCTACAGTGGATTGTTCCCTGCGACTCCCACACTCAAGGACTGAATGTGAACCCCTCCACCCGCAATGCCCAACTGATCATCGCGGCCCGTCTGGTCTCGGACTTCGGCGCCTTTCTCAACATGGTCGCCCTGGCCACTTACGTCTACCTGCTCAGCAACAGCGCCATGAGCGTTGGCATTTTCCTCGCCAGCCGGGTGGGCGGAGGGGTTTTCGCCAGCTTGATCGGCACCTCGTTCTATCGCCGCTGGGCCGGGCGCATGCCGCTGATTGCCTTTGATTTGCTGCGCGCAGGGTTGTTGGGCCTGTTGCTGGTGCTGCCGGTCGCCCAGCAAGCGCTGCTTTTACCGTTGATCGCGTTCGGCCTGGGGTTCGGCAACTCAATGTTCGCCATCGGCCTCAACAGCCAGTTGCCGCACCTGATCGAAGGCGAGCACTTGCTCAAGACCAACGCCTGGATCACCTCGGCCTCGTCGGCGGCCATGGTCGGTGGGAGCCTGGTGGCAGGACTGTTGGTGGCGGCCTTCGGCTTTGAAACGGTGTTCGCATTGAACGTGGTCACTTATCTGCTGGCCGCGTTGTTCATCCTGCCGTTGCGGTTTTCCCGACCAGCATCCGATCCCGAACCAACCCAGCCTCGTAGTGAGTGGTACGCCTTGCGCCAGGGCTTGCGCAGTACGCCCGTGGTGGCCGCGATGCTCGCCGTCACCATGGCCGACACCTTGGGCAGCGCGGCGCACAACGTCGGCTTTCCGATCATTTCCCGGCTACTGACGCCCGAGTCGGCCAGCACCACGCTGGGCCTGATGCTGGCCGTCTGGGCGTGCGGAAAGCTGATCGGCGCGCGAATCGCCAGTCGCCTGAAAGGGTCGGACAATGCACACCTGGAGCGGCGATTTTTCTTCGGGGTATTGCTGATGTCCTGCGGTTTTATCCTGATGTTCCAGCAGCAGACCCTCTACGGTTTGCTGTTGTTCTCGTTACCGGCCGGATTGGGTGACGGCTTCTCCGAGGTCGGCCTGATGTCGCGTCTGCAACGTGAACCGGACAGCCTGCGCCTGCCGATCTTCAGCTTGCTGACACTGCTGCAAATGACCGGTTTCGGGGTCGGCATGTTGATCGCCGCGCCGTTCTATTCGTGGTGGACGCCGGGGGCCGTAGTGCTGCTGTTCCACGGCGTTCCCCTGACCACGTTGCTGGTGGTGAAGGTGCTCGCGATCAGGGGCGAACGGGTGACGCGCAGCAGCCCGACTCCAGGTTCTTGAGGATCGGACAATCGGGACGATGGTCGCCCTGACAGTGTTCGACCAGGTCCTGCAGGGTGTCGCGCAACTGACCCAACTCGCGGATCTTCTGGTTCAGCTCGTCGATGTGCTGGCGGGCCAGGGCTTTCACGTCGGCGCTGGCCCGTTGGCGGTCCTGCCAGAGGGTCAGCAACTTTCCCACTTCTTCCAGCGAAAACCCCAAGTCCCGTGAGCGTTTGATGAACGCCAGCGTGTGCAGGTCATCGTCGCCATAAATGCGGTAGCCGCTGTCGGTGCGGTGGGCGGCCTTCAGCAAGCCGATGGACTCGTAATAACGAATCATCTTCGCGCTCAGGCCGCTGTGCCGCGCTGCTTGGCCGATGTTCATCGATTGTCCTCCAGGTCCTTGGGTTTCCAGGTTTTCAACAGTAACGCATTGCTCACCACGCTGACGCTGGACAGCGCCATCGCCGCGCCGGCCAGCACCGGGTTGAGGAAGCCGAACGCTGCCAGCGGAATGCCGATCAGGTTATAGACGAACGCCCAGAACAGGTTTTGCCGGATCTTTGCGTAGGTCTTGCGGCTGATTTCCAGCGCGGCGGGCACCAGTCGTGGATCGCCGCGCATCAGGGTGATGCCGGCCGCGTGCATGGCAACGTCGGTGCCACCGCCCATGGCGATGCCGATGTCGGCGGCCGCCAGGGCCGGGGCGTCGTTGATGCCGTCGCCGACCATCGCCACCACGCCGGTTTTTTTCAGTTCGGCGACGGTGGCGGCTTTGTCTGCCGGCAAGACTTCGGCGTGGACATTGGTAATGCCCAGCGCTTCGGCAACCACTTTGGCACTGCCGCGGTTGTCGCCGGTCAGCAAGTGGCTGCTGATGTGGCGTGCGCTGAGCTGTTGCACAGCGTGCAGCGCGCCGGGTTTGAGGGTGTCCCCAAACGCGATCAGGCCCAGTACCTTTGGCTCGGGGCTTTGTTCGATCAACCAGGAGAGGGTGCGGCCTTCGGTTTCCCACGCGGTTGCGGAGTCGGCCAGATCCCCTGCGCTCAAACCGCTTTCTTCCAGCAGCCTGCGATTACCCAAGGCCAAACGACGGCTGTCGAGCGTGCCGGCGATGCCGCGACCGGTCAGCGATTGACTGTCGCTGACGTCGGCCACGGTCAAAACCCGTTCGGCGCAGGCGTCCAGAACCGCCTTGGCCAGCGGGTGTTCACTGCCGCGTTGCAGGGCGCCGGCCATTTGCAGCAGGGCGGCTTCGTCACCGTTAGTGGCACTCAGATGAGCGATTCGCGGCGAACCCGAGGTCAGCGTGCCGGTCTTGTCGAACACTACGGCGCTGACTTCATGAGCGCGTTCGAGCGCTTCGGCGTCCTTGATCAGAATCCCATAGCGGGCCGCGACGCCGGTGCCGGCCATGATCGCGGTCGGCGTGGCCAGCCCGAGTGCGCAAGGGCAAGCGATGACCAGCACGGCGACGGCGTTGATCAACGCGGTTTCAATCGGCGCGCCGTACAACCACCAGCCAATCAGCGTCGCCAACGCGATCAACAGAACGGTAGGCACAAATACCTGACTGACTTTATCCACCAGCTTCTGAATCGGCGCTTTGGCGGCCTGGGCGTCTTCGACCAGACGGATGATCCGCGCCAGCACGGTTTCCGCCCCCAACGCTTGAGTGCGAACCAGCAACCGGCCTTCGCCATTGATGGCACCGCCCGTGACCTTTTGGGCACCGGCAGGCTTTCGCCGCTGATCAGCGCTTCGTCGGCGTGGCTCTGGCCTTCGACCACTTCACCGTCCACCGGGAAGCGTTCGCCGGGTTTGACCATGACCAGGTCGTTGAGGCGCAAGGCGCTGATGGCAACGTCCTGCTCGCGGCCGTCGATCACCTGAATGGCGCGTTCCGGGCGCAAGGCTTCGAGGGCGCGGATGGCGCTGGCGGTCTGGCGCTTGGCACGGCTTTCCAGGTATTTGCCCAGCAACACCAAGGCAATCACCACCGCCGAGGCTTCGAAATATAGATGAGGCATGCGCCCGGCCGCCGTGGCCCATTCATAAAGACTCAAGCCATAGCCGGCGCTGGTACCGAGGGCGACCAGCAAATCCATGTTGCCAGCCCCGGCGCGCACGGCTTTCCAGGCGGCCACATAAAAACGTGCGCCGAAAATGAACTGCACCGGCGTGGCCAGCGCGAATTGCACCCAGGCCGGGAGCATCCAGTGCACGCCAAACGGTTGCAGGAGCATTGGCAACACCAGCGGCAGGGCGAGGGCGATCGCCATGATCAACGCCCAGCGCTCACGGTGCAGGCGCTGCTGTTGCTGATCGGTTTGCGGGTGTTCGACTTCCCAGACGCTGGCGCTGTAACCGGCTTTGGTGACCGCTGCGATCAAGGTTTGCGGATCGATGTGTCCGAGCAGTTCCAGATGCGCCCGTTCGTTCGCCAGGTTGACGCTGACGCTTTTCACCCCGGGCACTTTGGCCAGCGCCCGTTCGACGCGACCGACGCAGGAAGCGCAGGTCATGCCGTCGATGCTCAACTCCAGACTTTGCTGCGGCACGCTGTAGCCGGCCTGCTGCACCGCGTCGATCAAGGCCGGCAGGCTGTCGCCGGGCGCCTGGACCCGCGCCTGCTCGGTGGCGAGGTTGACGCTGACGGCAGAAGCGCCGATGACTTTGCTCAAGGCACGCTCGACACGCCCCGCGCAACTGGCGCAGGTCATGCCGGCAATCGGCAGATCGAACGTAGTGGATTCGGACATCGGTCGCGCTCCCTGTAGAAGATGTCTACAGGATCAACCTTGCCATGCTGGCAAGGTCAAGCGCCATGTCTCAGATCAAAAGACCTGATCGTTCCCACGCTCTGTGTGGAAATGCAGCCGGGACGCTCCGCGTCCCATTTAAAAGCCCAACGCAGAGCGTCCGTTGAAGTGTTCCCCCCGCAGAGCATGGGAACGATCGGTGTGGCGATTAGTAGTCGAGAGCGGTGGGCTTCAGGTACATCCCTTCCTGCGTCATCGCAATCCGGAACTTCAACACGTCCCCGGCCTTGAGCGTGATGTTCTGCGAACCCGGTGCGAGCATGCCCGGGTTGCAACCCGGTGCCTGGCCCGGCAACAGTTTGAGGCGCAGGGACACAGTGCCCGGCGGCAGGTTGAACGAGGTGCTTTGTTCCTGGAACAGCCGCGCCGACAGTTGGTCCTGGATGTAGACGCCGATCTCGCAGGAGGTCGCGACTTCGAGGCGCTCGCGAGAAATGATCAGTACGCCATAGTCCTCCCCGGCGGCTTGAACCGAAGGTGTCGCGGCAAATAGGCTGAGGAAGCCAAACAGGCTGAGAGCTGACCAGCGCATGGCTGAATCTCCTGAAGTCGAGTCATTGATGCACGCAGCTTGGCCGAGCGCGACACCGATTGCCAGCCCGGCAGATTTCGGCAGAACTTGACCTTGCCATGGTGGCAAGCCCGAGACTGCTCGCAACCTCATAAAAGGAGCCACACCATGCAAGTGTTCAACGTTCAAGGCATGTCCTGCGGTCACTGCGTCAAAGCCATTACCCAGGCGCTGCAAGCCAAGGATCCGGCGGCCAGCGTGCGGGTCGATCTGGCAGCCGGGGAAGTCGGTGTGGAAAGCGCGCTGACGACCGAGCAAGTGATCGCTGCGATCACGGAAGAAGGCTACGACGCCAAACTCGCTTAAGCCCAGGCACAATCCCCTGTAGGAGCGAGCCTGCTCGCGATAGCGGTGTGTCATTCAGCGTTGATGTTGACTGGCACTGCGCTATCGCGAGCAGGCTCGCTCCTGCAGGTTTTATATTTATCCAATGATATTTAATAGTTAGCGAGCTATCGGAATGTTCAAGGCGTCCATGCGCGGCTAGACTGTCGGGCTGCCGACCCATGCCCAACTGGATGCCTGATGAACTTCCGTACCATTTTGATTCTTGGCGCCCTGAGCGCTTTCGGTCCGCTGGCAATCGATTTCTATCTGCCGGCGTTCCCGGCGATGGCACTCGCGTTCGGTACCGATGAGAAACACGTCCAGCTGACCCTGGCCGCGTACTTCCTGGGCCTGTCCCTGGGTCAACTGGCATACGGACCGGTGGCGGATCGCTTCGGGCGAAGGATTCCGTTGCTGACAGGCGTCGGGTTGTTCACCGCGGCGTCCCTGGCCTGCGCGTTTGCGCCAAATCTGGAATGGTTGATCGGCGCGCGATTCATCCAGGCCCTCGGTGGTTGCGCCGGGATGGTGATCGCCCGTGCGGTGGTCAGTGACAAATGCGATGCGGTGGGCTCGGCGAAAGTCTTTTCGCAATTGATGCTGGTGATGGGCCTGGCACCGATTCTCGCGCCCATGCTCGGTGGACTGCTGGTCAACACCACCGGCTGGCAGTCGATCTTCCTGGTGCTGACCGGATTCAGTGCACTGGCAGGGCTGGCTGTGGCAATCGGGTTGCCGGAAAGCCTGCCGGCCCACGTACCGCGTCAACCGCTGTCGGGGGCGTTGCGTCAGTACGGTCGGCTATTGTCGGATCCGGTCTACCTCGGCCACGCCTTGACTGGCGGTATCGCCATTGCCGGGATGTTTGCCTACATCGCCGGTTCGCCGTTCGTCTTCATCAAACTCTACGGGGTCCCGGCCGAGCATTTCGGCTGGCTGTTCGGGACCAACGCGGCGGGTTTCATTCTGGTGGCGCAGGTCAACGCACGACTGCTGGCCAAGCGTGGCCCGGCATTTCTGCTGGTGCGTACCGTGTGGATTTACCTGGGGGCGGGCCTGACGCTGCTCGCCGTCAGTGCGCTGCACACCGAACAGTTATGGCCGCTGCTGATTCCGCTGTTTATCTGCATCGCCAGCCTCGGTTGCATCCTCCCCAATGCCTCGGCCTGCGCCATGAACGGGCAGGGCGCTCGCGCCGGCAGTGCGTCGGCGATGCTCGGGTGCCTGCAATTCAGCGTCGCCGCCGGAGCGGCTGCATTGGTCGGTGTTTTACACGATGGCAGCGCCGTGCCGATGGCCATGGTCATCAGCCTGTGCGGGATTCTGGTGGTGAGCGCGGCGATGCTCACCCGGCGTTTGCAAAATGCCCGGGCATTGGCGCAAACCCAGGTCTGAGGGCGGACTCAGCCAGCGGCGCGCTGTTGTTGGTGGTCGGGAATTTGATGGGGCGCGAGCAATCGCGCTTCAAGGGTCTTGGTGAAGGCTAGCGCTTCAGCTTCGCTGCGGAACGTAACAGCGTGTTGGTCCAGACGAACCTGCCACTGGGATTTAGCCACTTCTTTAATCAGGATCTTCATTGCTGAACTCTCCTCTCTTAAAAGATGTTGCGTAAAAGATTGCATCGCAGAGGTTTCGATTGTAGACCCGAATACGATCGTAATTGTGACATGGGTCAATTCTCGGACTGACGGTGTCGTCCATCCGGACGACACTTGTCTCAATCTGTTTCAGAACCCTTCGAGCACAATCTTGCCCTTGGCCTTGCCGCTTTCCAGCAGCTCATGGGCGCGTCGCAGGTTGGCCGCGTTGATGGTCCCGAAGTGCTCGCCGACCGTGGTTTTCAGCGTCCCGGTGTCGATCAGCCCGGCCACGCGGTTGAGTAAGTGGTGCTGCTCGATCATGTCCGCCGTTTCGAACAGCGAGCGGGTGTACATGAATTCCCAGTGCAGCGACAGGCTCTTGCGCTTGAGTTTGGTCACGTCCAGCGCTTTCGGATCATCGATCAGCGCCAGTTTGCCTTGTGGCGCCAATGCCTCGACCAGTTGATCCAGGTGATGATCGGTCTGGGTCAGGCTGGCGACGTGGGTCACATGGTCTACACCTGCGCGTTTGAGTTCTTCACTCAACGGCTGGCTGTGATCAATCACCAGATCGGCGCCCAGTTCGCGTACCCAGCTCTGGGTTTGCGCACGGGAAGCGGTGCCGATGACCTTCAGCCCGGTGAGTTGGCTGGCCAGTTGCGTGAGGATCGAACCCACACCGCCCGCCGCGCCGACGATCAGCAGGCTCTGGCCTTCATCGGTTTTACCTTCGCGCACTTGCAGGCGTTCGAAGAGCAATTCCCAGGCGGTGATGGCGGTCAGCGGCAGTGCGGCGGCTTCGGCGAAACCGAGGGTTTTCGGCATATGGCCGACGATGCGTTCATCCACCACGTGCAATTCGCTATTGCCCCCCGCACGGGCGATAGAGCCCGCGTAAAACACCTTGTCGCCAGCCTTGAACAGCGTGACTTCGCTGCCGACAGCCTTGACCACACCGGCCACGTCCCAACCCAGCACTTTCGCCGCGCCGCCTTCAGGCTGGACGTTCTGGCGGACCTTGGTGTCGACCGGGTTCACCGAGATGGCTTTGACTTCCACCAACAGGTCGCGCGGACCGGCAACCGGTTCTGGCAGTTCGATGTCTTGCAGGGCATTGGCGTCGCTGATCGGCAACGAGGTGTAGTAGGCGATGGCTTTCATGTGGGGCTCCTGAACAGTAATAGATGAAGGGATCAAGCCACGGTGCGCAGGCGCTTGAGGTCGAAGTGCTCGAGAAAGTCGCCGGCCTTGGCGCGGAAGTTCTGTACATGGGCGCTGGCGTCATGGGCTTGCAGGGCTTCGTCGCTGCTCCAATGTTCAATCATGTAAAACGCCAATGGATTGGCCAGGTCCTGATGCAAATCGTATTGACCGCAACCGGCCTCGGCGCGGGTCGGCTCCACCAGCGCACGCAGGTGTTGTTCGAGGGCGTCTTGCTGGCCGGGTTTGGCAATGAGGGTGGCAATGGCGGTGAAAGGCTGGGACATGGTCGCTCCGCAAACGGGTTGATTTCGATGGGACAGATGATTGGCTATTTCTCTGCAAGATAAAACCCGCTAAAAGAGCAGTCTCTTTCAATATTTTTTTGATAATCGGGGCTGAAATGCTGCGTTTCGATGACTTGCAGTTATTTGTCCGGGCTGCGGACCTGGGGAGTCTGTCGGCGGCGGCTCGGGTGATGGACATGTCGGCGGCGGTGGCCAGTGCGGCGTTGAAGCGCATCGAACAGCAACTCGGCGCGCGCTTGTTGGCGCGCTCCACCCGCAGTTTGCGTCTGACCGCCGAAGGTGAGGGCTTTCTGGAATATGCCCGGGCCGCCCTGAGCAATCTCGACGAGGGTCGTCGCTTACTGGCCAGCGGTCAGGATCAGGTCAGCGGGATTCTGCAGTTGTCGGCACCGTCGGACTTTGGCCGCAACCTGTTGCTGCCGTGGCTCGACGAGTTCCAGCGCGAGCACCCTAAACTGACCGTGCGCCTGTTGCTGGGGGACCGCATCGCCGACCTGTTCCGCCAACCGGTGGACATTGCCCTGCGTTACGGCGAGCCGGAAGACTCAAGCCTGGTGGCACTGCCCATCGCGGCGCAGAACCGCCGAGTGCTCTGCGCCGCGCCGAGTTATCTGGCGAGGCACGGCGAGCCGCGGCATCTGGAACAACTGGCGCAGCACAATTGTTTGTTGTTCATGCTCGGTAGCCGGGTCCATGACCACTGGAGTTTCCACGACGGCAAACGCGAAGTCGGGCTGACCGTCAGCGGCGATCGCTTCAGTGACGACGCCGATGTCGTGCGGCTGTGGGCAGTGGCGGGGGCCGGGATTGCTTACAAGTCCTGGCTCGATGTCGCCGCCGATGTGCTCGCCGGCCGGTTGAAAGTGCTGATGCCGGAGTTGCTCTGTGAGCGCGCACCGCTGAATTTGCTGTGCGCCCATCGCGCACAATTGAGTAAGCCGGTGAACCTTCTACGGGAAATGCTTGCCAGCCGATGCGCTCTTTTAGGCAGTCAATTTCCGACAATATCGGGCATCGATCATTAGTCGCAGGCAAATAGCGAAATTTCTGTCAGGAACTATCACCACCCGCGCTTTCCCAAGGGCAGGAACCGGCGGTTAACCCGCTTATACTAGCGCCCGCCTCATGTACGCACCGTCGATCTCGCAATGGCGATGGCCTAACGGTCAAGCATCCGACCTTCGGCGCACCTGCGAAGCAATGGCATGGGGGAGAAGGGGCTTTGCCCGGCTTATGGCGGTTTCCGCGTCTTGGCCGACGACACATTACTGGTCAAGATGTCTCTGAGCAGCAGACGAAACGATTCAACAGGGAGTGAATACATGGAACATGCACCTTGCATCAGCCAGATCGCCACGTTGCTGGCTGACCCCAAGCGCAGCGCAATGATGTGGGCCTTGATGGATGGCTCGGCGCGGCAGACCGAAGAGCTGGCGCTATTGGCCGGCCTGTCACCGTCTTCGGCCAGTGCACACCTGGGGCGTTTGTCCGCCGGAGGTCTGTTGAAAGTCGAAATCCGTGGGCGCAAACGCTTTTTCCGCCTGGCCGCGCCTGAAGTGGGCGCGGCAATCGAAGCACTGGCCAGCGCGACGCTGGCCAGCACGCCGCAGCCCGTCCCGGACGTCTTCAAACGCACCAGCCCCATTGCCAAACCTCAGGCGGCGCCATCGTCGTTGTTGCGGGCCCGACTGTGCGACGACCATTTGGGAGGCACCCTGGCCGCCGATCTTTACCAGCGGTTGCTGGATGCCGGCTGGATCGAGCAGTTCGAACAGCGCGTCATGATCACCCACAAGGGTTCCACACAACTGGCCTCGCGCGGGGTGTTCATCCAGGCCCTGGCTCATCGCAACAGTCGAGTGGCCTGTGCGTGTCCCGACTGGAGCGAAAGACGCCCGCACATGGGCGGTTCGCTGGGCGCTGCGTTGTTGCAGCTGTTCATGCAGTCCGGCTGGCTGAGCCTGCCCAATGATTCGCGCGCCTTGCAGATCACGGCCGCGGGGCAGCGGGAGATCCATCGATTCGCCAAGGAAACCGAGCTGGAAATGGCGCTTTAGAGCTGTTTGATTGACTGAATCGCTAGCTGGCTGAACACAGAGCCTGTGGGAGTGAGCCTGCAACATAGACTCTCCCACAGGGGGGCTGCGCTAAGGCTTATGGTTTTACCAACCGCGCATCCAGGCTGTTTTGCGCCAAACGCTTGGCCTGATCCTGGGTCATGCCCAGGTCGGTGTACAGCGCATGGAAGTTCTCGGTCACATACCCGCCAAAGTACGCCGGGTCATCCGAGTTCACGGTCACTTTCACGCCACGCTCAAGCATGTCGAGGATGTTGTGCTGGGACATGTGATCGAACACCCGGAGCTTGGTGTTGGACAGCGGGCACACGGTCAGCGGGATCTGCTCGTCGATGATCCGCTGCATCAAACGCTCGTCTTCGATGGCGCGCACGCCATGGTCGATGCGCTGGATTTTCAGCAGGTCGATGGCTTCCCAGATGTACTCAGGCGGGCCTTCTTCACCGGCGTGGGCGACGGTCAGGAAGCCTTCGTGGCGGGCACGATCAAACACACGCTGGAACTTGCTCGGCGGGTGGCCCATCTCCGAGCTGTCCAGGCCCACGGCCACAAACGCTTCACGAAACGGCAGCGCCTGGTCGAGGGTTTTCTGCGCTTCGTCTTCACTCAGGTGGCGCAGGAAGCTCAGGATCAAACCGCTGGTGATGCCCAGTTGCTGCTCGCCATCCTTGAGCGCCGCCGCGATGCCGTTGAGCACCACTTCAAACGGGATGCCACGGTCGGTGTGGGTCTGCGGGTCGAAGAACGGTTCGGTGTGAATCACGTTCTGCGCCTTGCAACGCAACAGGTAGGCCCAGGTCAGGTCGTAGAAATCCTGCGAGGTGCGCAACACGTCGGCGCCCTGGTAATACAGGTCGAGAAACTCTTGCAGGTTGTTGAAGGCATACGCCTTGCGCAGGGTTTCTACATCGCTCCACGGCAGGGCGATCTTGTTGCGTTCGGCCAGGGCGAACAGCAACTCGGGCTCCAGCGAACCCTCGAGGTGCAGGTGCAGTTCTGCCTTGGGCAGGGCGTTCAGCCAGTCGTACATAGTCTTTTCTCATCAGGTGCAGATGGCGAGCATTCTACAGATGCCCGTAGAAACAATTAGCAAAACCTGACCAGCCGGTTCATCACACCACGGCCTGTTCCCGTCGATAGGCGTAGGTGTCGGCGAAGCGCGAGAGCAGGAATTCAGCGCAGGTAGTGGCCGGGTACTTCGCCGGGTGCGATTCGTCCTGGCAACCGGGCAGGCATTCAATGGGCGTATCGGGGTGTGGTTCGGCGAAGAACGGCATCGAGTAACGATCGACGCCCAGCGGGCTGATCACCCGGTGCGGCGTCGACAGGTAACGGTCGTTGCTCCAGCGGGCCATCATGTCGCCGAGGTTGACCACGAACGTGCCTTCGATCGGCGGCGCATCGATCCATTCGCCTTTGACGTTGCGCACTTGCAGGCCACCGGCGGCGTCCTGGTACAGCAGGGTAATGCAGCCGTAATCGGTGTGGGCGCCGGCGCCTTGCTGCTCCTCGGAGCTGGCGGTATGGCGCGGCGGATAATGGATCATCCGCAGCACGCTGACCGGTTCATTGAAGCGCGTGTCGAAGAAGTCGCGCTCGATGTTCAGCGCCAGGGTCATGGCACGCAGCAGGGTTTGGGCGAGGGCCTGCATGTCGATGTAATGCTGTTCCATCAGCACTTCCCAGCCGGGCATCGAGGGATGGCGGTTGGGACCGCGCAGCGGTTTTTCCGCCAGTACTTGCGGGTGGTCGGCCGGCAGGTGCAGGCCCATGTCGAAGGTTTCTTTCAGGTCGCTGGGTTTGCTCGGGTCGAGTTGCTCGGTGGCGATGGCACCGTAGCCGCGATGGTGGCGAGTCTGGGTGATGTCGATCTTGAGCTTTTCGGCGGTGGGCAAGGCGAAGAAGCGTTGGGCATGGTCGAGCACGGCGTGGATGCGTGACGCGGAGATCGGATGCCCCTTGATGTAGAAAAAGCCCCAGTCGCGGCAGGCGCGGTCGATTTGAGTCGCGACGGATTGCCAGGCGGTTTGGTCAGCGCTGTAGAGCGGGGCGATGTCGATGATCGGGAGTTGGTTCATGCGCAATTCTCAAGAACGCTGAAAATTCATTGTAGGAGTGAGCCTGCTCGCGATCGCGGCGTGTCAGTCGACATTGATAGCGTCTGACACTCCGCCATCGCGAGCAGGCTCACTGCTACAGGGTTTTGTGTTGGGTTGGGGAGCTACTTCGGAATGTCGGCCTTCATCCCTTCAACGTAGTAGTTCATCGACGCCAGTTCCGCATTGCTCGCCGTCGCGCCCGTCGGGATTTTTTCGGTGCCGGCCTGATCCTTGATCGGCCCGGTGAACGGGTGGAAGGCGCCGCTCTTGATGTCCGCAATGATCTGCTCGGCCTCGGTTTTCACCGCCGCTGGCACCAGGTCGCTGATCGGCAGTTCAACCGTGCCTTCTTTCAAACCGCCCCAGTAATCCTGCGATTTCCAGGTGTGGTCGAGCACGCTTTGGGTCGCTTGAATGTAATGCGGGCCCCAGTCGTTGACGATCGACGTCAGCACCGCTTTCGGCCCGAAGTGCGCCATGTCCGAAGCGTAGCCCACGGCATACACGCCGCGGCGTTCGGCTGCCTGAATCGGTGCCGGGCTGTCGGTGTGCTGGAACACCACGTCGACGCCCTGGTCGATCAGCGCGTTGGCGGCGTCGGCTTCCTTGCCCGGATCGAACCACGAGTTGACCCATACCACCTTGATCTCGGTGCCTGGGTTGTATTTGTTCAGGGCCAGTTGAATAGCGTTGATGTCGCGGATCACTTCCGGGATAGGGAAGGACGCGACGTAGCCGATCTTCTTGGTCTTGGTCATCTTCGCCGCGAGGAAACCGCCGACGTAGCGACCTTCATACGTGCGCGCCAGGTAGGTGCCCAGGTTCTTGTCCTGCTTGTAGCCGGTGGCGTGTTCGAAGGTCACCTTGGGAAACTGCTTGGCGACTTTCAGGGTCGGGTTCATGTAGCCGAACGACGTGGTGAAGATCAGGTCGTAGTTGTCCTTGGCCATGTTGCGGATCACTCGCTCGGCGTCGGCACCTTCGGCGACGTTCTCCACATAGTTGGTGGTGATCTGATTGCCGAACTTCTCGGCCAGCGCCTTGCGCCCCTGTTCATGCTGATACGTCCAGCCGTGGTCACCGATCGGGCCGATATAGACGAAGCCGACTTTCAGCGGGTCGGCGGCGCTGGCGGTCAGGCTCGCGCTCAGACCAATAGCCGCGGCAACGGCGCAAAGCAGCTTCTTCAACGGACGTTTGTGCATGAATTCGAACTCCATGTTGTTGTGAGGTGGGCAGAGGCAATGCAAATTGCTGACCAACAGGACAACAAAAACGCCGAAACCGTGTAATGGCCTTCGCGGGCAAGCCTCGCTCCTACAAGAGCGACGCCAACCTGTAGGAGCGAGGCGTGCCCGCGAAGAGCCCCGCAAGGCCAATAAAAGTGCACGTGTCAAACCTGCTGCCATCCACTGGTGCGCTAAGGTGTAACGAAACGTTAGCGCCGCCCCGCAGTCAGTAGCTCATCACCCTGATCGCTTCACTCGGCACAAAAGGCCCGCAATGCTCACACTCCTCAAGCAAGAAAAGTTTCTGTTGCTGGCCGTGATTGCCGCGCTCGTCGCTTATCCACTGGAACACTGGATGCTGCACAGCGGCCAGCCCATCGCGCTGACCGCTGGCCTGGTGCTGATTGCCTTCATCGTCGTCGCCTCCATGCGTGTCGCCCATCACGCCGAACTGCTCGCGGAAAAAGTCGGCGACCCTTACGGCACCATGATCCTGACCCTGGCCGCGGTGCTGGTGGAAGTGGTGATCCTGGCGATCATGATGAGTAACGAAGCCTCGCCAACCCTGGTGCGCGACACGAATGCTCGACATCAACGGCATCCTCGGCCTGGCCGCGTTGATGGGTGGGATCAAGCACGGTGAGCAGTCGTACAACGACGACTCGGCCCGCAGTTACAGCGTGATGATCCTCACCGCCATGGGCGTTTCCATGGTGGTGCCGGAGTTCATTCCCGAAGCTAACTGGAAGCTGTATTCGGCGTTCACGATTGGCGCGATGGTCGTGCTCTACACCCTGTTCCTGCGTATGCAGGTCGGGCCGCACAGTTACTTCTTCAGCTACAGCTACCCGGAAAAACGCCGCAGGAAAGTCCCGGAGGAGGAACCTGAACCGGTCAATCTGGCGCTGAGTATCGGCACGTTGGTGTTCGGCGTTGTGGTGATCGGCGCCTTGGCCGAAGTGATGTCCAAGACCCTCGACCTGGGCCTGGAAGGCACGGGTGCTCCGCCGGTGATTACGGCGATTCTGGTGGCGGCCATTTCCGCGGCGCCGGAGATCCTGACGGCATTGCGCGCGGCCTTGGCCAACCGCATGCAATCGGTGGTCAACATCGCCATGGGCGCGTCATTGTCGACGGTGATCCTGACGGTGCCGGTGATGGAAGCGATGGCGCTCTACACTGGCCAGCCGTTTCAGATGGCGATGACCCCGGTGCAGACGGTGATGATCTTCCTCACCCTGATCGTCAGCGCAATCAACCTCAACGACGGCGAAACCAATGCCATCGAAGGCATGACCCATTTTGTGTTGTTTGCGACGTTCATCATGTTGTCGCTGCTGGGCCTCTGAACACACCACAAATCCCCTGTAGGAGTGAGCCTGCTCGCGATAGCGGTGTGTCAGTCGACATTGAGGTTGTCTGACACACCGCTATCGCGAGCAGGCTCACTCCTACAGTTTGATTTGTGTTGTATCAGACGCCGGCGATTAGCTGCCGGGCCGCCTGGCTGTGATCGGCGATCAGGCCTTTGAGATCCAGCCCTTCAACCTGCCCGTCAATCACCCGCCATTTGCCACCAATCATCACCCGATCCGCGCGATCGGCACCGCACAGCAGCAACGCCGACACCGGATCATGACTGCCGGAGAAGCGCAGCTCATCGAGCTTGAACAACGCCAGATCCGCCTGCTTGCCCACCGCCAGTTCGCCGATATCGGAACGCCCCAACAAACTCGCCGAACCCTTGGTTGCCCACCCCAGAACCAGTTCCGGGGTGATCTTCTGCGCGCCATAACGTAGCCGCTGAATGTAAAGCGCCTGACGGGTTTCGAGCATCATGTTCGACGCATCGTTGGACGCCGATCCATCCACGCCCAGGCCGAGCAACGCACCGGCAGCGGTCAGGTCCAGGGTCGGGCAAATGCCGGAGGCCAGGCGCATGTTCGAACTCGGGCAATGGCAAATCCCGGTGCCGGCGGCGCCGAGGCGGGCGATTTCGTCCGGGTTGAAGTGGATGCCGTGCGCGAGCCAGGTGCGTGGGCCGAGCCAGCCGACGCTGTCCAGATAATCCACGGTGCGCAGGCCGAAGCGTTGCAGGCAGAAGTCTTCTTCGTCGAGGGTTTCGGCCAAGTGCGTGTGCAGACGCACGTCGAGTTTGTTTGCCAGTTCGGCGCTGGCGGACATGATTTCCGGTGTCACCGAAAACGGTGAACACGGCGCCAGGGCGATCTGGATTTGCGCACCATCACCACGCTCGTGGTACTCGGCGATCAAGCGCTGGCTGTCCGCGAGGATCACTTCGCCTTCCTGCACGGTCTGCTGCGGTGGCAGGCCGCCGTCCTTTTCACCCAGGCTCATGGACCCGCGCGTCAGCATGGCGCGCATGCCCAGTTCGCGAACGCTTTCGACTTGCACGTCGATCGCGTTTTCCAGGCCTTCCGGGAACAGGTAGTGGTGATCGGCGGCGGTGGTGCAGCCGGACAGCAGCAACTCAGCCAGCGCGACTTTCGTGGCGAGGGCGAGTTTTTCAGGGGTGAGGCGGGCCCAGACCGGGTAGAGGGTTTTCAGCCACGGGAACAACGGCTGATTGACCACCGGCGCCCAGGCGCGGGTCAGGGTTTGATAGAAGTGGTGATGGGTGTTGATCAGTCCCGGCAGGATCACATGCTCGCGGGCATCGAAGACGTGTCCGCAGGGCGCGGACGGTTGCTGGCCAGCGGCGAGCACTTCGACGATCACGCCGTCTTGCACCACCAGGCCGCCACGGGCATCGAGGTCATTGGCAGTGAAAATGGCGAGGGCAGGTACGGGTCGCAGGCATGTTGGCCGGCTCCTCTGAAAGTGGGGTTCAGGTTAGCCAGCTCAGTGATTACCCTGTCTGCTGATCCAGGGTCGCCGCGGGGACGAGGTGCGGAGTTTCAAACAAAACCGCCTGGCCGGCAAGTCCTGCCCGACCAGACGACGCAAACCTTATGTGGAATGAAATCCTGTAGGCGCGAGGGTGGTGTTTACCAGGGAATGGTTTCGCCTCTGTAGTTCACGAAGTGATGTCCACCCTTGCCGGTGTACGCATTCACCTGATCGACCAACCCGCGCGTACTGGTTTCCACGTCGATATCGGCGCCTTCACCGCCCATGTCGGTCTTCACCCAACCCGGATGCAACGACAGCACGGTGAGTTTCTGCTCGCCCAGTTGCGTAACGAAGCTGTTGGTCATGGAATTCAGCGCCGCTTTACTGGCCTTGTACAACGCCAGCTCCGGCGCGTCCGGCATGGTCACGCTGCCCAGCACCGAGCTCATGAACGCCAGCACGCCGGTCTCCGGGCGAATCTGCCCGGCAAAACGTTGTGCCAGGTTGATCGGCGCCACGGCGTTGGTGAAGAACAATTGACCGACCTCGGCCAACGTCGCGCCGCCCGGCGTCTGAACGTCCGGCCCCTTGACCCCGGCATTCACGAATAGCAAATCGAACACTTCACCCTTGAGCTGTTGGCTCAGGGCGATGACCGCCTGCTGATCGTCCATGTCGAGCTTCTCGATCCGCACCTTGCCCAACGCCTGCAGCGCCTCGGCGTTCTGCGGGTTGCGCACGGTGGCGGTGACTTGCCAGCCGTCGGCCAGCAGGGTTTTCACCAGGCCGAGGCCCAGGCCCCGGGAGGCACCGATGATGAGTGCGGTTTTTGCCTTGGACATGAGTGGCTTCCTTGATAAGTGAGGATCATGGGCTCAGTGGACAACGCTGACCGAGCCGTTGTTGCAACTCGTGGCGCAATGCACCGAGTTCGTCCATACGGGTTTCAATCAGCTTGAGTTTGTCTTGCAGCAACTGTGTGACGGCGCTGTCAGGATCCGGCGATTGCCAGATCGAGGCGACGCTGTTGCCGATCTCGCCGAGGGTAAAGCCCAACCGCTGAGCCGTCTTGATGTACAACACCAGTTGCACCATGTCTGGCGGGTAGTCGCGATAGCCGTTGGCACTGCGTTGTGCGGCGATCAGTCCGCGCTGCTCGTAGAAGCGCAGCGTGTCGCGGCTGACGGCGCTGGCCTGGGCTAATTCACCGATGCGCATCATGACGTCTCAAGAGGGGCTTGACCCTGGAGCATACTCCAGGCTTTAGCCTTGTTGCTCCCTGAATTTATGGAGCAAGGCCGATGTGGACTTCAACGCAATATCGCCGGGTGGTGCGGGGCAGCGCCTGGTATGACTTGATCGTGACGGCAGCGTTTATCACGCCGTGGAGTTTTGCCGCGTTGCACGGGGTGTTGTTGAGTGTGAGTCAGGCGTTCGATTTGCCGGGCGATTTGCCGCCGTTCGAGCCGATGCACATGTTGATGGCGAATCTGCTGGGGTCGATTGTGTGTGTCTGGGCGGTGCTGCGGATTCGTGATCCGCAGCAGGTGTTTGGTCGGTATGACGCGGTGGGGCGGTTTCTGTTTTCGGCTTGGCAGCTTTATGCCTTGGTCCATGGCGCCAGTTCGCTGTTGGTGATTTTTCTGGTCTTTGAATTGGCGTGGGGCGTGGCTCAAGTGTTGCCGGTTCGACAGCCTTCGCGGGCAAGTCGGATCGCCGCGCCGCTCGCTCCTACAGGTCCAGTGCCGATTTCACCGATTGCGCAAAACCTGTAGGCGCGAGACTTGCCCGCGAAGAGGCCGGCCGGGTCAACCTTAATGCCCCGCCTGCCACGGCTGCCCCAACGACACCGGCGCATACAACCGTGTGCGCACCGCGTCCCGCGACAACAGCACCAACACCACAATGGTCGCGACATACGGCAACATCGCCAACAGGCTCGACGGAATCGCCAGCCCCAACCCCTGCGCCACCAGGTGCAGGATGCTCGCGAGCCCGAACAGGTACGCCCCCAGCAGCAATCGCCACACTCGCCAACTGGCAAACACCACCAGCGCCAAGGCAATCCAGCCACGGCCGGCACTCATGTTTTCCGCCCACATCGGCGTATAGGCCAGGGACAAATAAGCCCCCGCCAAACCGGCCATCGCGCCGCCAAACAGCACCGCCAGTGCACGCACACCCAACACCGGCAAGCCCATGGCACTGGCCGCCTCCGGGCTTTCCCCGACCGCTTGTATGATCAGCCCGACGCGACTTTTCAGAATCACCCACGCTACCAGCGCAAACAACGCGAACGACAGATACACCAGCAAATCCTGCGCGAACAGCATTCGCCCGATCAAAGGTATTTCACTCAGGTAAGGAATCGCCACCGGCTCAAAACCGGCCAGCGGTTTACCGACCCACGCCGCGCCGACAAACGTCGACAGGCCCACGCCGAAAATCGTCAGCGCCAATCCGGTGGCCACCTGATTGGCATTGAACACCAGCGCCACCAGCGCAAACAGCGACGACAACAGCATCCCGGCGAGCATCGCCAGCAACACGCCAAGCCACAGGTTGCCGCTGTTCAGGGCGACGATAAAACCGATCACTGCGCCAAACAGCATCATGCCTTCCTGACCCAGATTCAGGACGCCGCTTTTCTCACAGATCAATTCGCCCAGGGCCACCAACAGCAACGGCGTGCCGCAACGGACCATGGCGTAGAAAATATTGCTCAGCAGATCGATATCCATCACAGCGCTCCGGCGTGTGCAGCGGTGGCTTGTGTGCGGCGAGTCCAGCGCAGGTTCAAACGCGGTCGGTAAAGAATCAGCACGTCACTGGCCAACAGGAAAAACAGCATCATTCCCTGGAACAACTGGGTGATGGCTTGCGGCAGGTTCATGCTCATCTGCGCGCTCTCGCCGCCGATGTACAGCAACGCCATCAGCAGGCTGGAAAACAGAATGCCGATGGGGTTGAGCCGCCCTAGAAACGCCACCGTGATAGCGGCATAGCCATAACCCGGCGAGACCTGCGGCACCAGTTGGCCGATCGGCCCGGTGACTTCGCTCACTCCGGCCAGCCCTGCCAATCCGCCGCTGATCAACAGCGCCAGCCAGATCAGCCGCTTCTCGCGAAACCCGACGAAACCCGCCGCGCGCTTGTCCAGCCCGAGCACTTTTATCTGGAAACCGACAAAGCTTTTCTGCAGCAAAACCCAGACCGCCACCAACGCGAGCAGGGCGAAATACACCCCGGCGTGAACCCGACCGTCTTCCATCAACAGCGGCAAACGGCTGGCATCGCCGAACATCGCCGACTCCGGAAAGTTGAACCCGGCCGGGTCCTTCAACGGCCCATGCACGCAGAACAGCAGCAGGTTCAGCGCGATGTAATTGAGCATGATGCTGGTGAGGATTTCGTTGGCATTGAAACGCGTGCGCAACCACGCCGTCAGCCCGCCCCACGCAGCACCGGCCAACGTGCCGACCAGCAGGATCAGCACCAGCGCCCAGCGACTTTGCATATTGATGATATTCACCGCCAGCGCACTGCCGGCCAGGGCGCCGAGCAGCAATTGGCCTTCGGCGCCGATGTTCCAGATCCGCGCCTGATACGCCACGGCCAGCCCCAGCGCGCAGAGCAAAATAGGCAACGCTTTGACCAACAGTTCGGAGACACCATACAAGTCGCTGACCGGCGCAATCAGCAGGGTGTGCAGCGTGAGCAGCGGGTCATGACCCAACGCAATAAACAACAGCGAGCCGCAGCCCAATGTCAGGGCCGCGGCCAGCAACGGCGAGCACCACAGCATCAGGCGCGATTGCTGGCCACGGGGTTCGAGAGAAAGCAGCATGTGAAACTCCGTTAAACCGTTGCGGATGCGAGTGTTTGAGGGGCGTCGAACTGGCCGGCCATCCAGCCGCCGACATCGATCAGGCGCGTGTCGACCGTGGCCCTGAGCGGCGACAGGCGTCCGCTGCACAAGGCACCGAGCCGGTCGCTGATCTGGAACAATTCGTCGAGGTCTTCGCTGATCACCAGGATCGCCGCACCGGCATCGCGCAAGGCAATCAACGCTCGGTGAATGGTGGCGGCGGCGCCGACGTCCACGCCCCAGGTCGGGTGCGCGGCCACCAGCAATTTCGGTTGCTGAAGGATCTCGCGGCCGAGGATGAATTTCTGCAAATTGCCACCGGACAAGCTGCGGGCCGGCGCTTGGGTATCGGGTGTTTTCACGCCAAAGCGGCGGATGATTTCTGCCGCCAAGGCTTCGACCTTGGCCCGCTGAATCAGGCCGTTGCTGACCAGCCCTTGTTGAAACGCGGTGAGCAGGGCGTTGTTGGCGAGGCTCAGTTCGGGCACCGCGCCGTGGCCCAAACGCTCGGCGGGAACGAACGCGAGGCCGAGGTGGCGTCGCGCATCGGGCCGCAAATCGGCGACCGGCTGCCCGCCGAAACGGATCGTCCCGTTATCGTTTCGGCTCAACCGTTCTTCACCGCTGAGCAGGGCCAGCAATTCATCCTGACCATTGCCTGCAACACCGGCGATTCCGACGATCTCGCCGCTGCGCACTTCGAGACCAATGTCCGTCAGGGAGCAGCCGAACGGGTCCGGGTTGTGCCACGACAATCCGCTCACATTCAAAAACGAGTCACCGCCGATCACCTTCGGATAATCGGTAATCAGCTCGGCGGCTTCCCCCACCATCAACCTCGCCAATTGCTGATCCGAACACTCGGACGGCACGCAATGCCCGGCCACCCGACCGCCGCGCAGCACCGTAGCGCTGTGACATAACGCGCGCACTTCACCGAGCTTGTGGCTGATGAACAGAATGCTGCAACCCTCGGCCGCGAGCCGGCGCAGGGTGATGAAGAGGTCGTCAGCCTCCTGCGGCGTAAGCACGGAAGTCGGCTCATCGAGAATCAGCAGGCGGATGTCCTGCATCAGGCAACGAACGATTTCCACCCGTTGCCGCTCGCCGATCGACAGGCTATGGACAAGGCGCTCCGGTTCCAGCGCCATGCCGTAGCGTCGGGAGACTTCACGAATTTTTGGCTCAAGCTGCTTCGGCGTGCCGGACGCCGCACCCATTGCCAGGGCAATGTTCTGCGCCACGCTGAGGGTTTCGAACAGCGAGAAGTGCTGGAACACCATGCCGATCCCCAGTGCGCGAGCCTGCGCTGGATTGCGCATGTTCACGCGGTCGCCCTGCCAGATCATTTCCCCGGAATCGGCGTGTGTGACGCCATAGATGATCTTCATCAACGTACTTTTGCCCGCACCGTTTTCGCCGAGCAGGGCGTGGATTTCACCGGGAGCAATGCTCAGGTCGATGGCGTCGTTGGCCAGGCAGCCGGGGTAACGTTTGCTGATTTTGCGCAGTTGCAGTCGAGGCGTTTGATCGGGGATCGGCACGGGGTTGGGCATGACAGGCTCGGGTCGATAGGAGTTATGCCTGTGGATAAAGCAATTTCCTGGCCATTGAGTCAGGAAAACCGAAAATCCTTGCTGGCAAAGGCATTGAGGGCGCGGCCTCGCCATCTTTTGATCGTCGATCAAGCACTACTTAGGGGCAAAGTGCTTGATCAGGCTCTGCTTTTGCCCGTCGGGTATTGATCAAAAAACGAGCAACACACCGCAACCTATGCCGGATATAGGGCAGAGCCAGTCATGAACGGGTTATCCACAGGTTGTTCCACAGTATTTGTGCGCAAGCCGAAAGCACGGGCATAAGCACTGTGCGGCTATCTTCTAAAGGTGATAACCGACGCTAACTGTTTGTTTTTTCGTGAAATTAGTGGTTTGTATGGAAAGTTGGACGAAAAATGAGCAAAGCCCGCAAAGCCGCATGACAGAAGGGTTACAGCAGGATGTGCTCAGGTTATCCACAGCCGGGTGCACAGCAGATGTGGGCATCTGAACAGGCTCGATAAAAGGGCGGTGAACGGTGTTGGTGCGATCAGTGCTGCAACACAATGCGCCCGCGACTCAGGTCGGCGAGCTGAGTTTGCAGGGTCGTGATGTGCTCTTTGCCGATCGCCAATTGCAAGTCCACGCCGTTGGCGGTGAAGGTTTCTTCCACCACCAAACCACCCGATTCAGCGACGCGCAGTTTCACCAGCGCCAACTCACCAAACGCACAGGTACAGCTCACCGGTACCCGACTGATCAGCTCGACTTTCGCCGCGCCTTGCAGGCACTTGTTGGCGCCACCGCCATAGGCCCGGGCGAGGCCGCCGGTGCCCAATTGAATGCCGCCGTACCAACGAATCACCAGCACTGCGACCTGATCACAATCCTGCGCTTCGATGGCCGCCAGAATCGGTCGTCCTGCGGTGCCGCCCGGTTCGCCATCGTCATTGCTGCGGTATTGGTCGCCGAGCTTCCAGGCCCAGCAGTTGTGCGAGGCATTCAAGTCGCTGTGCTGATCGATGAACGCCTGGGCGTCGGCAGGGCTTGCGATCGACGTGGCGAACGTGATGAAACGGCTTTTGCGAATCTCTTCGCGGTATTCGCAAAAACCGCTGAGGGTAAAAGGCATAAGTGTCTTAGATAGCTGGCGTGAGGCCGCAGCCCTTGAGGATGATGCGGATCAGGTTGTTGCCGGCGTCTTCCATGTCTTGCTTGGTCAGCTTGGTGCGGCCGCTGACACGGCAGATCTGGGTGGCGAAGTCGGCGTAATGCTGGGTACTGCCCCACAGCAGGAAGATCAGGTTTACCGGGTCGACCGGGTCCATCTTGCCGGCGTCGATCCACGCCTGGAACACCGCCGCCCGGCCCTGGAACCAGGCGCGATAGTCCTGATTGAAATACTCGGTCAGGCATTCGCCGCCACTGATCACTTCCATGGCGAAGATCCGCGAGGCTTGCGGCTGGCGACGGGAGAATTCCATTTTGGCGCGGATATAACGCGTCAGCGCTTCGGCCGGATCATCCTCGGCAGTCAAGGTATTAAAGGTGCTGTCCCATAACTCAAGGATGTTGCTCAACACCGCCACGTACAAACCGAGTTTGTTGGTGAAGTAATAATGCAGGTTCGCCTTGGGCAACCCGGCATTCAAGGCGATGGTGTTCATGCTGGTGCCTTTGAAACCGTGACGGGCAAATTCGTCTTCGGCGGCTTTGATGATGGTCTCTTCGTTCTTCTGACGAATGCGGCTGGCGGGTTTGCCGCCGTGAGCGGGGACTTCAAAGGTCATAGGCACTTCCGGACAAGTGGATGGGTGTAGCCACTGCGTTGATAGCGCACCCACAAGCTCCAGACAAGTCCTGACGCAATAAAACCTGAACACCACAATTCCTGTAGGCGCAGTGCCTGCTCGCAAAAGCGGCGTGTCAGTCGACATTAATACAGCTGACACACCGTCTTCGCGAGCAAGCTTCGCTCCTGCCGGCTTTCGCCACTTTCAACGTGTCGCGGCCAGGCTTTCGAGGAAGCTTTCCAGCACCAAATGTGGGCGCCGGCCCTTGCGCGTGACCGATGCGAGGCTCAGGTCATAAAAACGCACGTTGGGTTTCAGCGCCCGCAATCGACCTTGCTGCACCCAGAGGCTGGCGTAATGGTCCGGCAGGTAGCCGATGAAGCGCCCGGTCAGGATCAGGAAGGCCATGCCCTCACGGTCCGAGGCACTGGCGGTGCAATTGAGCGCCTGGTAATGGGCCTGGATTTCCGCGGCGATGGCGTCCTGGCTATTGAGGCGCTCGTCATCCAGTTGTTTATCGTCGACATAAAACAACGGATGACCGACTGCGCAATACAGCAGCGAGCGTTCGCTATAAAGCGGCTGATATTCCAGCCCCGACAGTGCGCTGGCCTGCGGCACCACGCCGACATGCAATCGACCGTCGAGCACCCCTTGTTCAACTTCATTTGGCGCGATCATGCGGATCTGAATCTGCACGTCCGGCCCGCGTTCCTTCAGCTGTGCCAGCGCATGGGTGATGCGCATGTGGGGCAGGGTGACCAGGTTGTCGGTCAGGCCTATGGTCAATTCGCCGCGCAAGTGTTGGTGCAGGCCGTTGACCTCAGTGCGAAAACTTTCCAGCGCACTTAATAGCTGCAAGGCCGATTGATAGACCTCGCGACCTTCCTCGGTCAGGGAAAATCCGGCGCGACCGCGTTGGCATAAACGCAGACCGAGGCGCTGTTCCAGATCGCTCATCTGCTGGCTGATGGCCGAGCGGCCGATCCCCAATACCGACTCTGCCGCAGAAAAGCCTCCGCACTCCACCACACTGCGAAAGATCCGAAGCAGGCGGATATCAAAGTCACTGACTTGCGCCAGCGGATCGGGGCGACGGCTGCTCATGCTTTAATTACTCAAAGTTTAGTGGAGGGCTGACTGAACGTTAGAAGAGTTGGATTTCACCGACTTTATCCTCGTGGCAATTTAGCTGCAAGAACGCTTTTGATCTCTATGCCGCTTATTGCCCTGCGAGGTTTTGCCCATGAACTTGCCCGAAAACGCCCGATCTCCTTTGGCCAGCCAGCTCAAGCTCGATGCCCACTGGATGCCCTACACCGCCAACCGTAATTTCCAGCGCGATCCACGACTGATCGTTGCTGCTGAGGGCAGTTGGTTGACGGACGACAAGGGGCGCAAGGTCTACGATTCGCTGTCGGGTCTGTGGACCTGCGGCGCCGGGCACACTCGCAAGGAAATCCAGGAAGCGGTTGCCAAGCAGTTGGGCACCCTCGATTACTCGCCAGGCTTCCAGTACGGCCATCCGTTGTCGTTTCAACTGGCCGAGAAAATCACCGATCTGACGCCGGGCAATCTGAATCACGTGTTCTTCACTGACTCGGGCTCCGAGTGCGCTGACACGGCGGTGAAGATGGTGCGTGCTTACTGGCGTCTGAAAGGCCAGGCCACCAAGACCAAAATGATCGGTCGTGCCCGTGGCTATCACGGCGTGAACATCGCCGGCACCAGCCTCGGTGGCGTGAACGGCAACCGCAAAATGTTCGGGCAGGCGATGATGGACGTCGATCACCTGCCGCACACCTTGCTGGCGAGCAATGCCTATTCCCGTGGTATGCCGACGGAGGGCGGTATCGCCTTGGCCGATGAACTGCTCAAGCTGATCGAGTTGCATGACGCTTCGAACATCGCCGCCGTATTCGTCGAGCCAATGGCCGGTTCCGCTGGCGTGCTGGTTCCGCCGCAGGGTTATCTGAAGCGTCTGCGCGAGATCTGCGATCAACACAACATCCTGCTGGTGTTCGACGAAGTGATCACCGGTTTCGGCCGTACCGGTTCGATGTTCGGCGCCGACAGCTTCGGTGTGACCCCGGACCTGATGTGCATCGCCAAGCAAGTCACCAACGGCGCGATTCCGATGGGTGCGGTGATTGCCAGCTCCGAGATCTACCAGACCTTCATGAACCAGGCGACGCCAGAGTACGCGGTGGAATTCCCGCACGGTTACACCTACTCCGCGCACCCGGTGGCTTGCGCCGCTGGCCTGGCTGCACTCGACCTGCTGCAAAAGGAAAACCTGGTGCAGAACGTGGCTGAAGTCGCGCCACATTTCGAAAATGCGCTGCACGGCCTGAAGGGCTCGAAAAACATTATCGATATTCGTAACTACGGTCTGGCGGGCGCGATCCAAATCGCACCGCGTGATGGCGACGCCATTGTGCGTCCGTTCGAAGCGGGCATGGCTCTGTGGAAAGCCGGGTTCTACGTGCGCTTCGGCGGCGACACAACCTTCAACAGCAAGCCGCAAGACCTTGATCGTCTGTTCGACGCGGTCGGCGAAGTGCTGAACAAAATCGACTGATTTTCCCTTCTATATAGAGGCGCCCCTTGAAGGGCGTCTCGTGGACAAATTTTCAGGAGCCCCGCATGAGCCTTATCCCGCATTTGATCAATGGCGAACTGGTGACCGAAGACGGTCGCACGGCCGACGTGTTCAACCCGTCCACCGGCCAGGCCATCCACAAGCTGCCTTTGGCCAGCCGCGAAACCATTCAGAAAGCCATCGACTCGGCCAAGGCTGCGTTCCCGGCCTGGCGTAACACGCCGCCGGCCAAACGTGCTCAGGTGATGTTCCGCTTCAAGCAACTGCTGGAACAGAACGAAGCGCGTATCGCCCAGTTGATCAGTGAAGAGCATGGCAAGACCCTGGAAGATGCTGCCGGTGAACTGAAGCGCGGAATCGAGAACGTTGAGTTCGCCTGCGCAGCGCCGGAAATCCTCAAGGGCGAGTACAGCCGTAACGTCGGTCCGAACATCGATGCCTGGTCGGACTTCCAGCCGTTGGGCGTGGTGGCGGGTATTACTCCGTTCAACTTCCCGGCCATGGTTCCGCTGTGGATGTATCCACTGGCGATTGTCTGCGGTAACTGCTTCATCCTCAAACCGTCCGAGCGTGATCCAAGCTCGACGCTGTTGATCGCTCAACTATTGATCGAAGCCGGCCTGCCTAAAGGTGTGCTGAGTGTGGTGCATGGCGACAAGGCGGCGGTGGACGCGCTGATCGAAGCGCCGGAAGTCAAAGCGCTGAGCTTCGTTGGCTCGACGCCGATTGCCGAATACATCTACGCCGAAGGCACCAAGCGCGGCAAACGCGTCCAGGCACTGGGCGGCGCGAAGAACCATGCGGTGCTGATGCCGGATGCGGATCTGGACAACGCGGTCAGCGCACTGATGGGCGCGGCTTACGGTTCTTGCGGCGAGCGTTGCATGGCGATCTCGGTGGCCGTGTGTGTGGGCGACCAGGTGGCGGATGCGTTGGTGGCCAAGTTGGTACCGCAAATCAAGGCGCTGAAAATCGGTGCGGGTACTTCCTGTGGGCTGGACATGGGGCCACTGGTTTCCGGTCAGGCTCGCGATAAAGTCAGTGGCTATATAGAAGACGGCGTTTCTTCGGGCGCGTCCCTGGTGGTTGATGGTCGTGGATTGAGCGTGGCCGGTCATGAGGAAGGTTTCTTCCTGGGTGGCTGCCTGTTCGACAACGTCACGCCAGAGATGCGCATCTATAAAGAAGAGATCTTCGGGCCAGTGTTGTGTGTGGTTCGGGTCAACAGCCTGGAAGAGGCGATGCAACTGATCAACGATCACGAATATGGCAACGGCACCTGCATCTTCACCCGTGATGGGGAAGCGGCGCGGTTGTTCTGTGATGAGATCGAAGTCGGCATGGTCGGCGTCAACGTGCCGTTGCCGGTGCCGGTGGCTTATCACAGCTTCGGTGGCTGGAAGCGTTCGCTGTTTGGCGATCTGCATGCGTATGGCCCGGATGGCGTGCGCTTCTATACCCGTCGCAAGGCCATTACCCAGCGCTGGCCGCAGCGTGCGAGCCATGAAGCGTCGCAATTCGCATTCCCTAGCTTGTAAGTAGAAGGGCAGAAGGCCGAGCCCCTTGGGGCTCGGCCTTCGTGTTTTCGGGCTTTTTTAATCTATATGACAGAAATGTGAAGATAGGTGTTGACGGCAGATTCTGGAAGTCTATAATTCGCCCCACTTCCGGCGCAGTCGAAACGGAAAACTCCTTGGTAAACAAAGAGTTACGCAGTTTT
>LNAP01001576.1_pt1 | contig 28819 bp, 30 predicted proteins | sample 602601 | NCBI WGS metagenome assembly LNAP01 (sample SAMN02440304, study PRJNA202911) | soil metagenome | biome: Subtropical and temperate rainforests or woodlands; isolation source: soil samples (1 kg each in a 20% v/v slurry with milli Q water) were... ... | reverse complement strand
TGGATCACTTCGGGTGGTTTGGGTTGGTGGAACGACAGATGACGTTGCCGCGGGTGTTGGGGGCGGTGTTGTTGATCGCCGGGGTCGCGTTGATTCAGTTCAGTGCGGCGCCAGGGAAGGGGTTGGTGGCGGCGGGTTGAGCGGGGACTGTCAGGCCGCTTTCGCGAGCAGGCTCGCTCCCACCCGATCGGCGGCGTGGCGCGGATCGCTCCCGCAGGACATCAGTGATCATTGCCAGGGCGCCGGGGCGCAGGTTTTCGATCAGCACGTCGGCGCTGGTCGCCAGTTGCTTGACCAGCTCGATGACTTCAGTTCGGCTGAGTCGGCGGGATAGCCCGGTTTTGGCCCACAGCATCGCAGGGCGTCGCCCTACACATAAATCTCTTGTAACACTCAACCGAACAGGAAACGGCCGATTCAATGCCCCCGCCGCTCTCTGTAAAGTCTGGAAACACACGGACGATTTCATCACTCAAGGACAGACACCTCAAATGGACCCGACAACACACACTACAAACACTTTCACCAACTATAGAAAACTGATCTCGTTGGCGGACCACAGCTGGGACACTGCGGAAGCAGGGAAAGTCGCGGGATTGAACGTCGACATCAGAAGCAGCAACCGCATGGTTGACCAACATGGGCGCGCCTTTCATCACTTCTGCACCACCTCCTACCTGGGCCTGGATCACCATCCCGATTTGCTCGACGGTGCCATGACCACCTTGTGGGAAACCGGTACCTTGCGCGTCGCCAACTCGAAAAACCGCTGCAAACTGGCGATCCTGGAGCTGTACGAAACCGAGCTCTCGGCACTGTTCGGCGCCACGTGCCTAAGCACCTTATCGTGCAGCGCGGCGAGTGCCGGCATCCTGCCGCTGCTGGCCAGTGGCGTATTTACCGAGAACCAGCCACCGGTGATGGTATTTGACCGGTTGGCACACTACTCGATGAATCACCTCAAAGCCGCCTGCGCCGACGAAACCAAGGTCGTGACCAGTCCGCACAACGACATGGACTTCCTCGAAACGCAGTGCCAGCACCACAACAGGGTCGCGTATGTTGCCGACGGCGCGTACAGCATGGGCGGAGTCGCCGACATGGACGGTCTGTTGTACTTGAGGGATCGCTATGGCCTTTTTCTCTATCTCGACGATTCCCACGCACTGTCCGCCGTTGGCACTTGCGGGGCCGGTCTGGTACGCCCAAGGTTGCAGGCTCTGGACGATGACGCCTTGATCGTCGCCTCATTGGCCAAGTCATTTGGCGCCAGCGGCGGGCTGGTGATGCTGGGCAATGAACGGCAGAAAAAGCTGATTCAACGTTATGGCGGCCCCAGCAATTGGTCGCAAAGTCTGAACAGCGCGGCCATCGGTGCGGGAAGGGCCTCCATCCAGTTGCATCGCACGCCGGCATTCGTCGCGCTACAGGAAAAACTTCAGGCTAATATCCGGCTCTTTGACAGCCTGATACGAACCGCACAACAGGGCAGTAACATGGCCATCCGCTTGATCCACTGCGGTGAAGCGACGCTGGCCAACCGTATTGCCATCGAATTGGCCAATCTCGGTTTCTTTACCTCGACAGTCTTTTTCCCCGTGGTCGAACAAGGCAAGGCTGCGATCAGAATCACCTTGCGCGCCGACATGGAGCCGATGCTGATACGCCATTTCTGTGAACTCGTCACCGAGCTTTTACCCGCACACACCCGGGACCTCAGCTAGAAACCCAAGGAAGACCCCATGAAGAGCAGCACCACCCTCCTCGTCACCTGCAGCACGGTGTTTCTCGCCCAACTGGGCATGAGCATTTACCTGCCGGCGTTGCCGGACATTGCCCGGGGTCTGTCAGCCGACGCCTCGCAGGTGTCCTGGGGGTTGGCCGTGTACCTGATCGGCATGGCGCTGCCGATGTTGTTCTGGGGCAGTCTGGGGCAGCGCATTGGCCGAAAGCCGGTGTTGCTCGCCGCACTCGGTATCTACGGGCTGGGTAACCTTGCCCTGCCCTTGAGCCAGTCGCTTGAAACGTTCCTGTTCTGGCGTCTGGTCCAGGGGATGGGTGCCAGCGGGATTTCGGTCATGGCGCGGGTATTGATCCGCGACAGTTTCCGCGGTGACCTGCTGGCCAAGGCGCTGTCCTGGCTCTCGATTTCGTTTGTAGTGGCGCTGGGGATCGGCCAGTACCTGGGGTCGATCATTCAGGTGGCGCTGGGCTGGCCGGCGATTTTCTATCTGTTGGGTGGCGCGAGTCTGTTGATGGCGATGGCGGTGGCGCGGGTCACGTTCCCGCTGCTGCACGAGGAGCCTGTCCAGTCGTCCGCCTGGCCGAGTTACTGGCGCATTTTGCGTGATCGCGCCTTCCTGCTGCCGGCACTCGCCGGCGGCCTCGGTTATGGGGTGATCATTGCGTTCAACACCGCAGCGCCGCTGATTCTGCAAGGCCCCTTCAACTGGTCGGCCGTGGAATACGGGCTGTTGGGCTGGCCGATCAGCGCGGCGTATTTCCTGGGGGCGTTGGGGGTCAATGCCTTCGTGCTTCGCACCGGTCAACGCTGGCTGATGACGGCGGGCGTGGGCCTGGTATTGGGCGGTAGCGCGGTGATGTTGCTGGGGAGCATCGCGGGCACTTCCGTTGCGCTGCTGCTCTGGTTGCCATACTGCTTTGCCGTGTTCGGGCAGTCTTTGAACTACCCGATCAGCCTGTCCCTGGCCAACGACGGCTCGCCGGTCGGCGGGGCTTATGCGATGGCGTTGAGTGGTTTCATCCACCAGCTGATGGCCGCCATCATCGGCGCGATTGCCAGTCTGATCGCGAGCCAGCAAGCATGGCCACTGTCCCTGTTTTGCACCTTGCTGGCCTTGGGCGCGATGGTGTGCGTGAGGCTCGCGCCCGGCCGGCAAACCGACTAGAACGCGCTGCGGAAAATCTCCTCGATCTGGCGCTGATCCGCCGCCCGTGGATTAGTCAGGCCGCACGCGTCTTTCAGCGCGTTGGTCGCGAGCGTCGGGATGTCGTTGAGCTTGGCGCCGAGTTCACGCAAACCGGCGGGAATCTCGATGTCGCTGGACAGGCTGCGGATCGCCGTGATGGCCGCTTGAGCGCCCTCTTCCGGGCTTAAGCCACGGACATCGGCGCCCATCGCGTGGGCCACATCGGTCAGGCGCGGGGCGCAGACCTGCGCATTGAAACTCTGCACGTGGGGCAGCAGCACCGCGTTGCATACGCCATGCGGCAAGTCATAGAACCCGCCTAACTGGTGAGCCATGGCGTGGACAAATCCCAGGGAGGCGTTGTTGAACGCCATGCCGGCGAGAAACTGTGCGTAAGCCATGTTTTCCCGTGCCGCCATGTCGCTGCCATTGCGCACGGCCAGACGCAGGTTGCTGCTGATCAAGGTGATGGCTTTCAGTGCGCAGGCATCGGTAATCGGATTGGCGGCGGTGGACACGTAGGCTTCAATGGCATGAGTCAGCGCGTCCATGCCCGTGGCGGCGGTCAGGCCCTTGGGCATGGCGACCATCAGCGCCGGGTCGTTGACCGACAGCAACGGCGTGACGTTACGGTCGACGATGGCCATTTTCACGTGGCGCGATTCGTCGGTGATGATGCAAAAACGGGTCATTTCGCTGGCCGTGCCGGCGGTGGTATTGATCGCGATCAGCGGCAATTGCGGTTGGGTCGATCGGTCGACGCCTTCGTAGTCGCGGATCTCCCCGCCGTTGGTCGCACACAACGCGATGCCCTTGGCGCAGTCATGGGGCGAACCGCCGCCGAGCGACACCACAAAATCACAGCGACTTTCCTTGAGCAGGCCCAGGCCGCGCTCGACGTTGGCCATGCTCGGATTCGGTTTGGCGCCGTCGAAAATCACCGAGTCGATGTCCTGCATTGCCAGTTTTTCAGCAATCATCTTCGCCACACCGGCCTTGGCCAGCCCGGCGTCGGTGACGATCAGCGCCTTGCGAAAGCCGTATTTGCCAATGGCAACCATGGCTTCGTCCAGGCAGTCATTGCCCATGATGTTAACGGCGGGAATGAAAAACGTGCTGCTCATGAGCGATTCTCCTGGCTAAACCGATCGGTAGTGCCGATCCGGCGGGTGCGCACAGGATCGACGCTTCGGGCAGGCAGTAACTTGATCTGGCTCAAGTCCCGGTCGTGATAAAGTCGCCGCCCATCAGACCTTTTGCTTTGAGACTTTGACCGCAATGACCGATTTCCAGGATGTTGATGCCCAACTTGAAGACTGGAACGCCTTGCGCGCCACCGCCTCGTTCAGCGGTTTGCTGGTCGGCAACGGCGCCAGCCGTGCGGTGTGGGACGACTTCGGCTACGACTCGCTGTTCGAAAATGCCCGCACCGTCGAAGAAAAACCCCTGAGCCAGTCCGAGCTGAGCGTGTTCGACGCCATGCAGACCCGCAGTTTCGAACAGGTGCTGAGTGCGCTGAAAATCACCAGCCGGGTCAACAAGGCCCTGGCCGTCAGCTCCGCTGCGCCGCGTAATCGTTACTACGCGATCAAGGAAGCGCTGATCAACACGGTCCACGCGGTGCACATCCCGTGGCGACTGGTGGTGCCGTCTACCCTGGCCGCCATCAGTCAGGAACTGGGCCGCTATCGGACCGTGTTCACCACCAATTACGACTTGCTCAACTACTGGGCGATCCAGAATCAGCCGGATGCCATCACCGATCTGTTCCAGGGCGCCGAACCGGGTTTTGATTTGAGCGCCACAGCGACCGATAAAACCCGTTTGTTGTACCTGCACGGTGGCCTGCACCTGGTGCGCAATCAGGACGGCACGGCGCGCAAGCTGATGTCGACGGAGGGCACATTGCTGGGCAGTTTCGCCATCAACAACACCATCAAGACGCTGGACGATGTGCCGCTGTTCGTCAACGAAGGGCCGGCGCAGGACAAGCTCAAGACCATTCGCAGCTCGGATTATCTGTCGTTTTGCTATGACCAGTTGCTGAGCCATGGTGAGGGGTTATGCCTGTTCGGGCATGCCTTGGGCGAGCAGGACAGCCACATCATCCATGCGTTGCGCCAGGCGAAACCCAAGGTAGTGGCAATCTCGATTTACCCGCGCAGCAAGGCGTTTATCCAGCATCAGAAGCGGCATTACACGAAGGTGTTTGAGGGAACGGGGTCAGAACTGCGGTTTTTTGATTCGAAGACCCATGCGCTCGGCAGCCCGAAGCTCACAGTTCCCGTCGAGGTCTGAAGCGAACACCGAACCTGTGGCGAGGGAGCTTGCTCCCGCTGGGCTGCGAAGCGGCCCCTGCATTCTTTCAGAGAAAACGCATTGTCAGGTTTTACGACTGCTTCGCAGCCGAGCGGGAGCAAGCTCCCTCGTCACAACAGCACCGCAACTTCATTCCTCAGCGCTATGCACCACCACCAGCAACTGCGCCTGAGCCTCCCCCACTGAGCGAATCCGGTGCGGTTTCTGCGCATTGAAGTGCAGCGCATCCCCGCGATTGAGCAGCACGCGCTCGTTCATGAAGTCCACTTCCACCTGCCCTTCGTGGACGAACAGAAACTCTTCCCCCACGTGTTCCTTGAAGGTTTTATCCGCGAATTCTGTCGGCGGATAAATCATGAACGGCAGCAGGCTGCGCTCGCTGACCTGGTGGGCCAGCACCGCGTAGCCGGGGCTTTCATCGTTGGCCGCCAGGGACTGGCGCTCGTCGCTGCGCACCAGGCTGTAGCTGTCGAGGCTGATGTTGTCTTCGGAGAACAACTCCTCGACCTTCACGTTCAGCGCCTTGGCCAGTTTCAGGGCAGCCGCGATCGACGGCGTATTCAGCCCGCGCTCGACTTTCGACAGATAGCTCTTGGTCATGCCGGATTTTTCGGCCAGGGCCTCCAGCGTCACGCCAAGTTTTTTTCTAAGTAATTTCAAACGGATAGACATGAAGAACGATTAATCCATCAAGGAGGCGACGATTTGCCCTTGCCTATGACACAAAGTGTCATATAGCCTCTGCTGTGTCATTTGCATGAACCACCCAAGGACACCGAGATGGCCAAGACCTTAGCATTACCCAAAGAGCAATTGGTCAAGCAAGCGTTGACCCAGATGCAAAACACCCTGGCGGATAATACGTGGACCGACCGGCAAAAGCTGGCCCTGACCTGCCGGATTCTATTTGAAAATGGTCACGACTCCGGCCTGGCCGGGCAAATCACCGCCCGTGGCCCTCAGCCTGGCACCTATTACACTCAACAACTGGGCCTGGGTTTCGACGAGATCACCGCGAGCAATCTGCTGCTGGTCAACGAAGACCTGGAAGTGCTCGAAGGCCACGGCATGCCCAACCCGGCCAACCGTTTCCACAGTTGGGTGTACCGCGCCCGGCCCGACGTGAACTGCATCATTCACACGCACCCGACCCACGTCGCGGCGCTGTCGATGCTCGAAGTGCCGCTGCAGATTTCCCACATGGACCTGTGCCCGCTCTACGACGATTGCGCGTTTCTCGAAGGCTGGCCGGGCGTACCGGTGGGCAACGAAGAAGGTGATTTGATCGCCGGCGCACTGGGCGACAAACGGGCCATCCTGCTGTCGCACCACGGCCAGTTGTCCACCGGCACGACCATCGAAGAAGCCTGTGTCATTGCTCAGCTGATCGAGCGTGCCGCAAAGCTGCAACTGCTGGCGATGAGTGCCGGGACCATCAAACCGATCCTGCCGGACCTGGGCCGCGAAGCCCATGACTGGATCTCGAAACCCAAGCGCCACGGCGCCGCGTTCAACTACTACGCCCGGCAGCACCTGCGTCAACACGCCGATTGCCTGAACTGAACCCACCCATTTCCTGAAGGAGACACGACATGTCGACCCCCGCCATTCACGGCATCATCGGCTACACCATCACCCCATTCACCGCCAATGGCGAAGGCGTCGATCTCGACGCACTCGGGCGTTCCATCGACCGCTTGATCGACGGCGGCGTCCACGCCATCGCGCCACTGGGCAGCACCGGCGAAGGCGCTTACCTGAGCGATGCGGAGTGGGATCAGGTCAGCGAATTCAGCATCAAGCATGTGGCCAGGCGCGTGCCGACCATCGTCAGCGTGTCCGACCTGACCACCGCCAAAGCCGTGCGCCGCGCCCGTTTCGCCGAAGCCCATGGCGCCGATGTGGTGATGGTGCTGCCGACGTCCTACTGGAAACTCAGCGAAGCGGAAATCCTCGCCCACTACCGCGCCATCGGCGACAGCATCGGCGTCCCGATCATGCTCTATAACAACCCGGCCACCAGCGGCACCGACATGTCGGTGGAGCTGATCCTGCGGATCGTCAACGCCGTGGAGAACGTGACCATGGTCAAGGAGAGCACCGGCGACATCCAGCGCATGCACAAGCTGCAACTGCTCGGCGAAGGCCGGGTGCCGTTCTACAACGGCTGCAACCCGCTGGCGCTGGAAGCGTTTGCGGCGGGTGCGAAAGGTTGGTGCACAGCGGCGCCGAACCTGATTCCGCAGCTCAATCTGGATCTGTATGACGCAGTTCTGGCGAACGACCTGGGCAAGGCGCGTGAACTGTTCTATCGCCAGTTGCCGCTGCTGGACTTCATCCTCAAGGGTGGCTTGCCGGCGACGATCAAGGCGGGGCTGAGTGCGACCGGGCTGGAAGTGGGCGATCCGCGGTTGCCGGTGTTTCCACTCGGCGAGGCCGGGATCAGCCAGTTGCAAGACTTGCTGAAAGCCTTGCGTTGATCTCAAGCCGCACACAAAACCCATGTGGGAGTGAGCCTGCTCGCGATGGCGGACTGACATTCAACATCTTCGTCGAATGTTAAGCCGCTATCGCGAGCAGGTTCGCTCCTACGGGGGGAATTGTGTTGGTCCTGAAGGGAGCGATCAAAGCACCGGCAAGGTCTTGTCCTTGATCACGGTGGTCGGCCCATTGGCCTTGACGCTGGCGATGCCTTTATCCATCGCACCAGCGGAAGAGTAGGTCTCGCTGCTGCCGATGATCTCGTGGTTACCGGCCTTGAGATTGAAGTAAGGATGGCCATCCTTGGTGGTTTTCTTTTCGTAGCGCTCATCCAGCGGGCTGTTCTTCTGCACCGAAGCAATGCCGTTGTCGGCAGCACCGCGAGTGGTGTACAGCTCGCTGGTCAGAATGGTTTCGGCGTTGGCGGCCTTCAGTACAAACTTGAACTGACCGTTGCTGCTTTTGCTCACTTCGTACCATCCGGACATGCTCTTTCTCCTTGGCGATTGAGTGGTCTCGCGCTTCAGAGTAAAGACCAGCCCGGGACATCTGTCGCCTGTAACACCGCCATCGCGAGCAGGCTCGCTTGCACATTGGAATGCGTTCCCCCGTGGGAGCGAGCCTGCTCGCGATGGGGCCGGTAAGGCCAGCGCAAAACCAACCCTATTTCACCACCGCCCGCACCACCGACAACTCCGGCGCCTGTACCCGTCGCTGACTCAGATACCGCGTACAACTCACCCGCAAGAACGAGGCGAAATTCACCACTTCGCCGCGGTAGTCCATCACCTCTTCATACAGCTTGGCGATCAACTGGTTGGTGGTCATGCCGTCGACCTCGGCGATTTCGCTGAGAATGTCCCAGAACTGATTCTCCAGGCGCAGGGTGGTGACCACCCCGCAGATGCGCAGCGAGCGGGAGCGCGATTCGTAGAGAATCGGATCAGCTTTGACGTACAGCTCGCACATGGAAAAGCCCCTCGTTACAGCGTGATTTTGGTGCCCAGCAACCCAAGGAAACCGGCGAGCCAGCTCGGGTGCGCCGGCCAGGCGGGCGCAGTGGCCAGATTGCCTTGTACGTGGCCTTCCGTCACCGGAATATCGATGAACGTACCGCCGGCCAGACGCACTTCCGGCGCGCAGGCCGGGTAAGCGCTGCACTCGCGACCTTCGAGAACTCCAGCTGCCGCGAGCAGTTGCGCACCGTGACACACGGCAGCGATCGGTTTGCCGGCCTTGTCGAATGCGCGCACCAGCTCCAGGACTTTTTCGTTCAGGCGCAGGTATTCCGGCGCACGACCGCCGGGGATCAGCAGCGCGTCGTAGTCGGATTCAGCGACTTTGGCGAAATCGAAGTTCAGGGCAAACAAGTGACCGGGTTTTTCGCTGTAGGTCTGGTCGCCTTCGAAGTCGTGAATCGCCGTGCGCACAGTCTGGCCGTCGGATTTGTCCGGGCAAACGGCGTGCACCGTGTGGCCGACCATCAGCAGCGCCTGGAAAGGCACCATCACTTCGTAGTCTTCGACGTAATCGCCGACCAGCATCAGAATTTTCTTGGCAGCCATGGGGAGGACTCCTCTGGGAAATGCATCGGAGTATTCAAGGTAGTCCTTATCCGTGGGGTCGGGTAATAACCAGCTACTACCTGATAGACCGCGTTATCGTTTTTCGCGGGCAAGCCTCGCTCCTACAAAGGCACCACCATACCTGTAGCGCGAAGGCGCCCTTCAACTGTACGGATAACTCTGCGCCTATCTGTAACAGCGCGATCCCCGTGGTTTATGGCTAGATGAAGTCTCTTCCCGCCACCTAACATTCTGGTCCCCCATCATGTCCTCGCGCGAAAACACCGGCATGGCCCTCGGCCTGCTCGGCGTTGTGATCTTCAGCCTCACCTTGCCCTTCACGCGGATCGTCGTGCAGGAACTTCATCCGCTGCTCAACGGCCTGGGCCGGGCGCTGTTTGCGGCGGTGCCGGCGGCGATGTTGTTGCTGTGGCGCCGGGAAAAATGGCCGACCTGGAAACAGGTCAAAGGCCTGACACTGGTGATCGCAGGCGTGATCCTCGGTTTTCCGGTGTTGTCGGCCTGGGCCATGCAAACCTTGCCGGCCTCCCACGGCGCGCTGGTCAACGGTTTGCAGCCGCTGTGCGTCGCGCTGTACGCCGCGTGGTTGTCCCACGAACGACCGTCGAAAGCCTTCTGGGCCTGCGCGGCGTTGGGCAGTGCGCTGGTGTTGGGTTATGCGCTGATCAGCGGGGCCGGCAGTATTCAGGCCGGTGATTTGCTGATGCTCGGGGCGATTGCCGTGGGCGGCCTGGGTTATGCCGAGGGTGGCCGGTTGGCCAAGGAGATGGGCGGCTGGCAGGTGATCTGCTGGGCGCTGGTGTTATCGACGCCGCTGCTGATCGGACCGGTGGTGTATTTGGCGCTGCAACACCAGGGCGAAATTTCCGCCAAGACCTGGTGGGCGTTTGGTTATGTTTCGCTGTTCTCGCAGTTCATCGGGTTCTTTGCCTGGTACGCCGGGTTGGCGATGGGCGGCATTGCCCGAGTCAGTCAGATCCAGCTGTTGCAGATCTTCTTCACCATCGCGTTTTCGGCGCTGTTCTTTGGTGAACATATCGAGCCGATCACCTGGCTGTTTGCCGCCGGGGTGATCGTGACGGTGATGCTCGGACGCAAGACCGCCATCAAACCCGCCCGCATTGCCACCACGTGACCTGTAGGAGCCACGCTTGCCGGCGAAGGCGTCGGCACTATCGCCTTCGCCGGCAAGCCTGGCTCCTACAGGGTCATGCGGTGTTTTAGAGGTAGCCGTCAGCCCGCAGCAGGGTTTCCAGGCAATGTTCGCTGATGTGGTAGAAATCCTTCAGCTCCTGGATCTTCACCAACAGCTGGGCCGGGTCGACCGGCTCGGCGCGCTTGACCGCCAGGATCATCTTGTTCTTGTTGGTGTGGTCCAGTGAGATGAACTCGAACACCTTGGTTTCATAACCACAGGCTTCCAGGAACAGCGCTCGCAGGCTGTCGGTGACCATTTCCGCTTGCTGGCCCAGGTGCAGACCGTATTGCAGCATCGGCTTGAGCAGCGCCGGGCTCTGGATTTGCAGGCGGATCTGTTTGTGGCAGCACGGCGAGCACATGATGATCGAGGCGCCGGAGCGGATGCCGGTGTGAATCGCGTAGTCGGTGGCGATGTCGCAGGCGTGCAGCGCGATCATCACGTCCAGCTCGCTCGGCGCGACGCTTCGCACGTCACCGCACTTGAACACCAGCCCCGGATGCTCAAGCTTGGCGGCGGCGGCATTGCACAGGTTGACCATTTCTTCGCGCAACTCGACGCCGGTCACCACGGCTTCGGCCTTCAAGGTGTTGCGCAGATAGTCGTGGATCGCAAAGGTCAGGTATCCCTTGCCCGAACCGAAATCCGCCACCTGCACCGGTTTGTCCAGGGCCAGGGGCGAGGTGGTCAGCGCATGGCTGAAGACTTCGATGAACTTGTTGATCTGCTTCCACTTGCGCGACATCGCCGGGATCAGCTCGTGCTTGCTGTTTGTCACGCCGAGGTCAGCGAGGAACGGCCGGTTCAGGTCGAGGAATCGGTTCTTCTCGCGGTTATGCTCGGCGGACGGCACTTCGCGCAATTGCTGAGGTTTGCTCTTGAACAGCGAAGACTTGCCCTTTTTGCTGTATTCGAGCTGGGCTTCGTCAGTCAACGACAGTAAATGCGCATTTTTGAACGAGGCCGGCAACAGCGCGCCGATGGTCGCGACGCCCTCGGCAAGCGGCAGGTTCTTGGTGATGTCGCGGGTCTTGTAGCGGTAGACGAAGGACAGGCAGGGCTGATCCTTGACCGTCAGTTGCTTGATGATCAACCGCTGCAAATCGGCTTCGGTGCCGACGTACTTGGCCAGGACCAGTTTGATGAAGGCATTCTGGTCGAGGCTGGTTTGCAGCAGGTCGATGAACTGAGCGTGGTGATCCGGCGCGAGGCTGGCGGGAGTGGCGGTGACAGACATGGAAAAAACGGCCTCGGGCGGAGCGGATCGGGAATGGCGGGTATTTTAGGGGGGATGGCATACGAGGGCACGGGTAATTTCCCGAACGGTGCGAAACCCGAAGCAAAAACGCTACTGGGTTGAGTGGGCTTGTGTGGCGAGGGAGCTTGCTCCCGCTGGGCTGCGAAGCAGCCCTACCCCCTGCAACCGTGTTTATCTGAATGACCACATTGGCTGGTTTGGGGGGCCGCTTCGCGCCCCAGCAAGAGCAAGCTCCCTCGCCACAAAAGCCCTCTCCCCACAGAAGGTGTATCAATTCCAGAAGTGAAATCAGCCCAACACCACCAACCGATTCGGCAACTCATTGCGCACGTGCGTCACCGGCACATGCACCTTGAGCAGCTCGCCGCACGCCTCGACGCACGTCACAAACCCCTGCAACGTCTGGCCCTGCTTCACCTGTTGAGTAAACGCCGCAACGATCGCGTCCCAGTTCTTGTTGTCCAGCCGCTTGGAAATCCCTTCATCCACCAGAATTTCCACGTACCGCTCAGCCTCGCAGACAAAAATCAGCATCCCGGTGCTACCCACCGTGTGGTGCAGGTTCTGCTCCAGAAACTGCCGGCGCGCCAGATTTGACGCTCGCCAATGCCGCACCGAGCGCGGGATCAGGTGGGTGGTGACTTTCGGAATCCGGAACACCAGGCACAGCACGATGAACGTGATCCATTGCACCAGCAGCAAACTGTGCAGGGTCAGCCAGCCTGTCAGGTAATGCACGATACCCGGCACCACCAGCGCCAGCAGGCTGGCCCAGAGCAGCGGGATGTACGCGTAGTCGTCGGCGCGGGCCGCGAGCACCGTCACCAGTTCGGCGTCGGTGTCGCGCTCGACCCGGGCAATCGCCTCGGCGACTTTGCGTTGTTCGTGTTCAGTCAGTAATGCCATGTCTAAAAGTGCCCATTCATTATTATGCTCACCAGCCGCCCGACGAACCGCCGCCCCCGAAACTGCCGCCACCCCCGCTGAAGCCCCCGCCACCGCCGCCGAAACCTCCACCGCCGAAACCGCCCCCTGAACTGCCTCGGCCACCGCCGCCGCTGGGCAGGATACCGAGCATCTGGCAGACGAAAATCGTCAGGATGAACAGCAACACCAGGAACACGAACACGCCCGGATGGCGGGATACGAAATCGTCGCCCTCATCCCCTCTCGGCTCATAGACCGTCGACGGTTCATCCAGCGGATTGCCGCCCAGCACCACCAGCATCGCGGCGACCCCGTCGCTGATGCCCTTGCTGAAGTTGCCGGTCTTGAACGCTGGCGTGATCACCTGGTTGATGATCACCGAGCTCTGCGCATCGGTCAGGCGATCTTCCAGGCCGTAACCGACTTCGATGCGCAATTTACGATCATCGCGCGCAACGATCAGCAACGCGCCGGTGTTTTTATCCTTCTGGCCGATGCCCCAGTAGCGCCCCAGCTGATAGCCGAAATCGGCAATGTCGGTGCCCTGCAAGTTCGGCAACGTCACCACGACCAACTGCTCGCCCGTGGCTTTTTCATGGGCCTGGAGCTGCTGCGTCAGTTGCTCACGAACCGACGGCTCGATCATCTGGGCGTTATCCACCACCCGTCCGGTCAGCTGCGGAAACTTCAACTCGGCCTGGGCTGTCAGGGCAAACACCCACAGCACCAGCACCAGGCCCACTTTCAACACGCGCATTGGCAACCTCATCCGTGGTGATGCGTCAAGCCGATCAGAACTTCACTTCTGGCGCTTTTTCGGCATCGGGGCTGGTGGCCTCGAAGGTTTCGCGGATCGGCAAATCGCTGTACATCACCGTGTGCCACAGGCGACCCGGGAAGGTGCGGATTTCGGTGTTGTACTTCTGCACCGCGAGGATAAAGTCGCGACGCGCCACGGCGATGCGATTCTCGGTGCCCTCGAGCTGCGATTGCAACGCAAGGAAATTCTGGTTGGCCTTGAGGTCCGGGTAACGTTCGGACACCACCATCAAACGGCTCAAGGCGCCGGTCAGCTGATCCTGCGCCTGCTGGAACTGCTTGAGTTTTTCCGGGTTGTCCAGGGTGCTGGCATCCACCTGGATCGAGGTCGCCTTGGCTCGGGCTTCGATCACCGCGGTCAGGGTTTCTTCCTCATGTTTGGCGTAGCCCTTGACGGTTTCCACCAGGTTGGGGATCAGGTCGGCGCGGCGCTGGTACTGGTTCTGCACCTGGCCCCAGGCAGCCTTGGCCTGTTCGTCGAGGGTAGGAATGTTGTTGATGCCGCAGCCCGCCAGCAGCGTGGTGAGCAACATCAAGGCTGCAACCTGCAGGCTCGACCGAGTGTGGTGTCGTACATTCATCTGGTTGACGCTCCCTTGCACCTTCCGTTGAAAAACAACCAGCGACCTTCTGAGCGGTCTCTTGGGGCATAATCTGCCCCCGCCACTGGATTGCATCGAGCCAATGGGCTAAAAGATGCCCCAGCGCCAAACGCTGCAGAAGTGTGCTGCATTTACCTGAACAACAATAGTCGCTCCCTAAATTTTGGCTGATCGGCGCGTATTCACTGCCGTTTAGGCCTTTGAGAAAACTATTCATGAAGAAGCTGTGTTTGCTGGGCCTGTTCGTCAGCCTGGCCAGTCATACCGTATTGGCCGCCACGACGCCCGCACCTTTGGAGAACAAGGACGCTTTCATCACTGACCTGATGAAACAAATGACCCTCGATGAAAAGATCGGCCAGTTGCGCCTGATCAGCATCGGCCCTGAGATGCCTCGGGAGATGATCCGCAAGGAAATCGCCGCCGGCAACATCGGCGGTACCTTCAATTCGATCACGCGCGCGGAAAACCGTCCGATGCAGGACGCGGCCATGCGCAGCCGGTTGAAGATCCCGATGTTCTTCGCCTATGACGTGATCCACGGTCACCGCACGATTTTCCCGATCCCGATTGCCCTGGCCTCGAGCTGGGACATGGACGCCATCGGTCTGTCCGGGCGCATCGCCGCCAAGGAAGCCGCGGCAGACAGCCTCGACATCACGTTCGCGCCGATGGTCGACATTTCCCGCGACCCACGTTGGGGCCGCACCTCCGAAGGCTTCGGCGAAGACACGTACCTGGTGTCGCGCATTGCCGGCGTGATGGTCCGGGCCTTCCAGGGCACCGGCGCGAACGCGGCCGATAGCATCATGGCCAGCGTCAAGCACTTTGCCCTGTACGGTGCGGTCGAGGGCGGTCGCGACTACAACGTCGTCGACATGAGCCCGGTCAAAATGTACCAGGACTACCTGCCACCGTACCGCGCCGCCATCGACGCGGGCGCGGGTGGCGTGATGGTTGCGCTGAACTCGATCAACGGCGTGCCGGCCACCGCCAACACCTGGCTGATGAACGACCTGCTGCGCAAGGATTGGGGCTTCAAGGGCCTGGCGGTCAGTGACCACGGGGCGATTTTCGAGCTGATCAAGCATGGCGTCGCTCGTGACGGTCGCGAAGCCGCGAAGCTGGCGATCAAGGCCGGCATCGACATGAGCATGAACGACACCCTGTACGGCAAAGAGCTGCCGGGGCTGTTGAAGGCCGGCGAGATCGAACAGAAAGACATCGATAACGCTGTCCGAGAAGTGCTCGCCGCCAAGTACGACATGGGCCTGTTCAAGGACCCGTACCTGCGCATCGGCAAGGCTGAAGACGATCCGGCCGACACCTACGCCGAAAGCCGTCTGCACCGCGCCGAGGCCCGTGACGTCGCGCGCCGCAGCCTGGTGTTGCTGAAGAACCAGGGCGAGACCCTGCCGCTGAAGAAAACCGCGAAGATCGTGCTGGTCGGTCCGTTGGCCAAGGCGCCAATCGACATGATGGGCAGCTGGGCCGCCGCTGGCCGTCCGGCTCAATCGGTCACCTTGTTCGACGGCATGAACGCCGCTGTTTCAGACAAATCGAAGCTGATCTACGCCCGTGGCGCCAATATCACCAGCGACAAGAAAGTGCTGGATTACCTGAACTTCCTCAACTTCGATGCGCCGGAAGTGGTGGATGATCCGCGTTCCGCCCAAGTGCTGATCGACGAAGCGGTGAAGGCCGCCAAAGACGCTGATGTCGTGGTTGCCGCTGTCGGCGAGTCCCGTGGCATGTCCCACGAATCGTCGAGCCGCACCGACCTGAACATCCCGGCCAACCAGCGCGACCTGATCAAGGCGCTGAAAGCCACCGGCAAACCGCTGGTGCTGGTGTTGATGAACGGCCGCCCGCTGTCGATTCTCGAAGAGAAGGAACAGGCTGACGCGATTCTGGAAACCTGGTTCAGCGGCACCGAAGGCGGCAACGCCATCGCGGACGTGCTGTTCGGCGACTACAACCCATCGGGCAAACTGCCGATCACCTTCCCGCGTTCGGTGGGCCAGATTCCGACCTACTACAACCACCTGAGCATTGGCCGGCCGTTCACGCCGGGCAAACCGGGCAACTACACCTCGCAGTATTTCGATGACACCACCGGCCCGCTGTTTCCGTTCGGTTTCGGCCTGAGCTACACCGATTTCAGCCTGAGCGACATGGCCTTGTCGTCGACCACGCTGAACAAGACCGGCAAGCTCGACGCCAGCGTCATGGTGAAAAACACCGGCAAGCGCGACGGCGAAACCGTGGTGCAGCTGTACATCCAGGACGTGACCGGCTCGATGATCCGCCCCGTCAAGGAACTGAAGAACTTCCAGAAAATCACGCTGAAGGCCGGCGAACAGAAAGTCGTGCACTTCACCATCACCGAAGACGACCTGAAGTTCTTCAATGCCCAGCTCAAATACGCAGCGGAGCCAGGCAAGTTCAACGTGCAGATCGGCCTGGATTCCCAGGACGTGACGCAGCAGAGCTTTGAATTGCTGTAACCCCTGACACACCGCAATAAACCTGTGGGAGCGAGCCTGCTCGCGATGAGGGCATAACATTCAACATCTTTGTTGGCTGTTACACCGCCATCGCGAGCAGGCTCGCTCCCACAGTGATTTTGGGTGTGACGACTATCCGCGTCGATCCAGCAGATTCACCACCAGCCGATCCACCCATCCCCAAACCCTTTGCTTGACCCGCCGCCACAGTGGCCGGCTTTGCCATGCCTCCAGGCTCACTTCCTGGCTCTGCGCAAAGTCCTTCTCGAAACTCGCCACTACCGCACGCGTCAACCCTGGGTCCAGCGCTTCAAGGTTGGCTTCCAGATTGAAGCGCAAATTCCAGTGATCGAAATTGCATGAGCCGATGCTCACCCAGTCATCGATCAAGACCATTTTCAGGTGCAGGAAACACGGCTGGTATTCGAAGATCTTCACCCCGGACTTGAGCAATCGCGGGTAATAACGATGCCCGGCGTAGCGCACCGACGGGTGATCGGTGCGTGGCCCGGTCAGCAGCAGACGCACATCGACGCCTCGGCCGGCAGCCCTGCGCAATGAACGGCGGACTTTCCAGGTCGGCAGAAAGTACGGCGTGGCCAGCCAGACCCGCCGCTGACCGCTGTTCAGCGCTCGAATCAGCGATTGCAGGATGTCGCGGTGCTGGCGGGCGTCGGCATAGGCCACCCGCCCCATCCCTTCGCCCATGGACGGCACCCGTGGCAGACGCGGCAGGCCGAAGTGCGCCGCAGGTCTCCAGGCGCGGCGATGGCGGTTGGCGATCCATTGCCGGTCGAACAGCAGCTGCCAGTCGATGACCAAGGGGCCGGTGATTTCCACCATCACTTCATGCCATTCGCTGGTGTCTTCGCCCGGCGTCCAGAACTCGTCCGTGACGCCCGTGCCGCCGACCACCGCCAGACTCTGATCGACCAGCAACAGCTTGCGGTGATCGCGGTAAAAGTTACCGACCCAGCGTCGCCAGCTCAGGCGATTGTAGAAACGCAGTTCCACACCCGCCGCCATCAGGCGCTGACGCAAGGTCAGGGTGAATGCGAGGCTGCCGTAGTCATCGAACAGACAGCGCACACGCACGCCGCGCTCGGCGGCCTGCACCAACGCCTGCACCATGGCCTCGGCACAGGCGCCCGCTTCCACCAGATACAACTCCAGCTCGACCTGTTCTTCGGCGCGGGCAATCGCGACCAACATGCGCGGGAAAAACTCCGGGCCGTCGATCAGCAGTTCAAAGTGGTTGCCTGCACGCCAGGGGAAGATTGCACCGGCCATGTCAGCGCGCCGTGAAAATCAGTACCGCACCCACCGGCACCGACAGGCTGATGGCCGACAATCCAGCGACCTTGCGCAAACTTTCCAGGCCCGGTGCCAGATCGAAGTCTTCGGCATTGATGATAATCGGCTCGAGGGTCACCACCTGGAAGCGCCGGTCATCAAGACGGGTCGCCAGCAGTTCGGCGTTGTATTCGTGGGTTTTACCGTGAAGGTTGACGGTCAGCGGCAAGCGCAGCTCCAGTTGGGCACCGGGCGCGAGATCGCTGATCGGGCGCAGATCGATCTGCGCGGTGATCAGCGCTTCGGGGAAGGTCTGGATCTCAAACAGTTCCTTGCGCATGCGTTCGTCGCGCAGCGGGATGCCGCTGTTCACCGACTCCATCTCGACTTCCACCTCGGCCAGGCCCTTGGGGCTGACTTTGCCGTGCAACACCAGGAAGCGCTGCACTTCGGAAATGTTGGCGTTTTTGGTGCTGATGAAGGACAGCCGAGAGGACTCGCCATCGAGATACCAATTGGCCTCGGCCGACAACGAAGCGCCGGCCAGAAGCAGGAAGGCGAGGGTTTTGGAAAGGGACCGCTTGAACATAGAGACTCATGGGGCAAATAAACCTGAGCGAACCTTAACCGCCCTGAGGCAGGTTGCAAACTCTAATGCCACAACAGCCCTGCACCACAAGTAATTCCAGCGTGTTCAGGGTTGCAGGCGGCAGCCTTGGTGTTCGCCGATCCATTGCGCGCTGTTGCTGCGGCCCATGCCGCTGACGGTCACGCGCTGGCTGGCGGGGTCATCGGTGAAGCCGCTGGTGGGCAACCACTGCTTCACGTAGCGGTGGCAATACTCGGCGTCGTTCTTCATCACGTACCGGCACGAGCAATATTCCTTGGCGGTGTAGCCGCTGATGATGTCGGGGAACGCCCACAACGCCACTCGCTCCTGCCAGATCCAGCCGAGCAAGGCTATCAGCGCTACTAACATCAGCGCGCTAAACGGTCGGCGACGAACAAAACGGTGGCGGTTCATGGCTGCACCTTCCCGGCAAAGGCCTTGAGCGCGAGCTTGAGCAATTCGTTGTGCTGATAGATCTCGTCGCGGTCATCGCCGTAGCGCACGATCACCAGCTGTTCGCCGGGAATCACGTACATCGCCTGCCCCCAATGGCCCAAAGCGGCAAAGGTGTCGGCCGGAGCATCCGGCCAGGGTCGGGCAGCGCCCTCCACCGCGCGATTGAGCCACCAATGACCGCCGGGGACCGCATCATCCTGATTGGCTTGATAACGGGCGAAGGGTTCGCGGTTGAAGGCGACCCAGTCTTTGGGCAGCAGCTGTCGATCACCCCAACGACCGTCACGCGCCATCAGCAGGCCGACGCGCGCCAGGTCCCGGGCGGTGAGGTAGGCATAAGAGGACGCGACGAAAGTGCCCGTGGCATCGGTTTCCCAGACGGCATGGCGAATCCCTAGCGGCTCGAACAATGCTGTCCATGGATAGTCCGGGTAACGGGCCGGACCGACGATGGTTTTCAGCGCGGCGGCCAGCAGATTGCTGTCGCCACTGGAGTACCGAAAGGCCTGGCCTGGTTTGGCGTACTCAGCGTGATCAGCGGTGAACGCCGCCATGTCGTGATGACCCAGGGTGTAGAGCATGGCGACCACCGAGGACTTCAACGGGGCGTATTCGTAGTCTTCCTGCCAGTCCAGGCCTGAAGCCCAGTGCAACAGGTCGGCCAGGGTCATTGCCGGGTGTTTCGCCAACGGCGGGTAAAACCGCACCGCTGGGTCCTCAAGTTTGAAAAGGCCCTCGCCATAGGCCACACCCAGGACCGTGGCCATCAGGCTTTTGCTGATGGACCAGGTCAGGTGCGCGGTGTCGGCCGTGGTCGGGCCGGCGTAGCGTTCGTAGATCAGTTGGCCGTCGCGGATTACCAGCAAGGCATCGGTGCGGATGCCTTTTCGAGTGGTGTCATCGCGAGGCGGGAAGGCGTAAGTCTCCAGGGCTTGAAGTGCGGGGCCGGAGACGTTCGGGCCGGTCGACCATTGCTCGGCGGGCCAGGTTTCGGCGTGGGCCGTGAGGCAGAGCAGCAGCGTGAAAATCAGGGGCAAGCCTTTGAACATGGCGGGGGCTCGGCGGGGTGGGCTTGCTGAGCCTAGTCGAGGTTGATGACAGTTTTGGAATGTGTGTCGCCTATGCGGCCGCCTTCGCGGGCAAGCCTCGCTCCTACAGGAGTTCGCGATCCAATATAGGAGCGAGCGGTGCGGCGATCCGACTTGCCCGCGAAGAGGCCTGTCAGATCGCCGCCAACGCCTTGGCCAATCGCTTGCCTCTGGCCCCCGCCGCCAGATCCATCACACTCTGATCACGCTGCCACATCGCCGCCCAGTGCTGCGGGCCATCAGCCAGAGCCTCGTTCAGCTCAGCCTTGAGCCCCTCGAATTGCGCAAACAATCCCCCCAGCAGCACATGCCCGGCCAGATTGTTCGGCGCCTGCCGGCTGACTTCCGCGCACCCGGCCAGCAGCGCCAGCAACCGCAATTGCAGGGCCTGCGGCCAGTCACTGTCCTGCCCCACCCCATACAGCCACGCGGTCATCGCGCTCAATACATAAATGTCTTCCAGCGTGCGGAACGGTTTGACGTAGGCATCCCAGCCATCCCCCGCGAGTAGTTCGCACTGGGCGTTGTCCAGAAACAACCGACCGTGGCTGATGTCCGGCATCAGCGCGATGGCCGGGAGTTTTTCCAGGCGCACGCCCGGTTCATCGGGATAGACCACCGCCAGACTCAAGCGCGGCGTTTCGCCGGACGCTTCACTGCGCGCGGCAACCAGCAGCCAGTCGGCCGCATCGCCAGCGGTGACGAAATCCTTGCGCCCACTCACGCGTAAATCGCTCAGACGCGTCTGCATGTCCGCCACCCGCAGACTGCGCTGTTCGGTGGCACACAACGCGCCGAGGCTCAGCGGCGCGCTCGGCCAGAGCATGCGCAGCGCCGCCTGATAGCCCACCAGAAACGCCAGCCCCGGCGTCGACATCAAACGCCCGCCGACCACCGCCAGTTCCAATGGCGTGACCGTGCCCAACGTGTGCAACAAGGTCGCGAACCCCTCCGCCAGGTCCGGGTTGACGGGCAGGCGATCGCGGCGATTCAACAGGTTTTGCCAGGGCATAAGAGGCTCCTTGTGGGCTGTCATGTAAGCATCACCAAAGCTTCATGGCGATGACACCGGGGCTACATAGCCTGACTTTGCACAACACGGCTGCATAAAGAAAGTCGATCGGCTTTAACCCAAGACGGGTTGACCAGCCCGCACGGAGATTCCCATGACTCAGATCGCCCGCATCAGCGACACCGGCAATGAACGCCGCCTGCAAGCCGAACGCCTGGTGGGCGCCGAGGCATTGCAGGAAGCCCAGGCCTTGCGCTTCAACGTCTTCAGCGGCGAGTTCAACGCCAAGCTCAAAGGCGCGGAGCTGGGTCTGGACATGGACGACTATGATGTTCACTGCGCCCACATTGGCGTGCGTGACTTGAACACCGGGCGCCTGGTGGCGACCACCCGTTTGCTCGATCACACGGCCGCGAGCAGCCTGGGCAAGTTCTACAGCGAAGAAGAGTTCAGCCTCCATGGTCTGGTCCACTTGAAAGGCCCGATCCTGGAAATCGGCCGCACCTGCGTCGACCCGGCTTATCGCAACGGCGGCACCATCGCGGTGCTCTGGGGCGAACTGGCCGAAGTGCTGAATCAGGGCGGCTACAGCTATTTGATGGGTTGCGCGAGCATTCCGATGCAAGACGGCGGGATTCAGGCCCACGCGATCATGCAGCGTCTGCGGGAACGTTATCTGTGCACCGAACACCTGCGGGCCGAGCCGAAAAAACCGCTGCCGGTCCTGGACCTCCCGTCCAACGTGATCGCCGAAATGCCGCCGCTGCTCAAGGCCTACATGCGTCTGGGCGCGAAGATCTGCGGTGAACCGTGCTGGGACGAAGACTTCCAGGTCGCCGACGTGTTCATCCTGCTCAAGCGCGACGAACTCTGCCCACGTTATGCCAAGCACTTCAAGGCGGCAGTCTGATGAGCCGGTTGCGGGTGTACGCGCGGATTGCGCGAGTGCTGGTGGTGGTCGCGCTGGGGTTGAGCATGGCCAGCGTGTTCGGGCTTTTCGAGCGGCTGGGCATTGCCCACTCGATGGTCCGCCGCCAACGCTGGTCGCGGTTTTTCATGGCGCGGTTGAGCAACGCCCTGCCCTTTCGCGTGACAGTTCACGGTGAACTGCCGAAGGAGCCGATGCTTTGGGTCAGCAATCACGTGTCGTGGACCGACATTCCGTTGCTGGGCATGCTCACGCCAATGTCGTTTCTGTCCAAGGCCGAAGTGCGCACCTGGCCGGTGGCCGGTTGGTTGGCGGCCAAGGCCGGCAGCCTGTTTATCCGTCGCGGCTCGGGTGACAGCCAGCTGATTCGCAAACAGATGACGCGCCACCTGGCGCAGGCACACCCACTGCTGATGTTCCCTGAAGGCACCACCACCAATGGACGTTCGTTGCGTACCTTTCATGGTCGCTTGTTGTCAGCAGCGATTGATTCTGAAGTGAAGCTGCAGCCGGTGGCGATTCGTTATCTACGTGACGGTGAACTCGACTCACTGGCGCCGTTCATTGGCGATGATGATTTGCTGTCGCACTTGATGCGGTTGTTCGCCAATGATCGCGGGGAAGTGGAAATCAAAGTGCTCAAGCCGATCGCTTGCGAAGGCCGGGAGCGTGCGGCGCTGGCGTTCGAGGCACAGCAGGCGGTGCAGAAGTCGTTGTTTGGGGCCATCCCTCAGGCGCAACCGGAACCGCTGCGCCCCGCCATCGCGGCGTGAAACAAATTCCCTGAACAAGCACTAATCCTTGTAGGAGTGAGCCTGCTCGCGATAGCGGTTTTAAATTCAACAATGATGCTGAATGACACACCGCTATCGCGACCAGGCTCACTCCTACAAGGGGTTTAGGGTGCTGGATAGTTTTGGGCGAAATCCTGAAGCTGCGGATAGAACAACCGGAAATCCTCACTGAGCGGTTCGTACAGCCGACGCAATTCCTGCATCGCCCCCGCCAGTTCCTCAGGCCGGGTCAACCGCCGCGAAATCCCCCGCAGCACTTGGTCCAGCACATCAAACTCCTGATAAGACCCCAACCAGTCATTCGCCACCATGTGCGGCGCGATCCTCGCCAACCGCTCCGGCAATTGAGGCTCAGTCGACAGCACCCGATACACATCCGAGGTGAACCGCTCCAGCGGCTGGTCCGAGTAGAGGGTCCAGTCCCGCGCCAGGCAGTGGTCGAAAAACACGTCGAGCACGATCCCGGCGTAACGCCGGCGTGTGGTGGAAAATCGCGACAGCGAGGCATCCACCAACGGATGGCGGTCGGTGAAGACGTCGATGCTGCGATGTAGCTGGATGGCCGCTTCAATCTCCGGGTTGAACTGCCCTTGCAGCCGTCCCTTGACGAAATCGCCATACAGACTGCCGAGCAATTGACCGGGGCGCTGGCCACCGAGGTGAAGATGGGCGAGATAGTTCATGGGCGCAGCTTAGCATTGCGCCTTCGAATGTTGACACTCACCGTATCGTTATAACCCGATATAGCGATTTATGCGCTCGTCAGACCAAAATCATATTTGTATATCGCGATCTACCGATTTAAAGTTCGCCACATCGCGATATAGCGTTTTACTCATCACGAGCCCAAACCCATGACCATCGACCTCGACGAAATAATAAAAGCCCTGGCACACCCAGTCCGCCGAGACATCCTCATCTGGCTGAAAGACCCCAAGACCCAGTTCCCGGAACAGATCCACAACCACGAGTACGGCATTTGCGCCGGACACTGCGGCCTGTCGCAGTCGACCGTGTCCGCCCATTTGGCGACCTTGCAACGTGCGGGACTGATCAGCAGCCAGAAAGCCGGTCAATGGCACTTCTTCAAGCGCAACGAGGACGTGATCCAGGCGTTCCTCGCGGCCATCGTCAAGGAGCTCAGCGCTCCGACAAGGAATTAACCAATGCCCCTCTCGCTTCTCATTCTGGCCTTGAGCGCCTTCGCCATCGGCACCACCGAGTTCGTCATCATGGGCTTGTTGCCCGATGTGGCGGCTGACCTCGGCGTGTCGATCCCGGGCGCTGGCTGGCTGGTGACCGGTTACGCCCTGGGCGTGGCCATCGGTGCGCCATTCATGGCACTGGCCACCTCCCGATTACCGCGCAAGGCTGCACTGGTAGCGTTGATGGGCATTTTCATCATCGGCAACCTGCTCTGTGCCATGGCGACCGATTACAACGTGCTGATGTTTGCCCGTGTGGTCACGGCCCTCTGCCACGGTGCGTTCTTCGGTATCGGTTCGGTGGTGGCGGCAGGTCTGGTTCCGGCGAACAAACGCGCCTCCGCCGTGGCCTTGATGTTCACCGGCCTGACCCTGGCCAACGTGCTCGGCGTTCCGTTGGGCACCGCGCTCGGTCAGGAAGCCGGCTGGCGCTCGACCTTCTGGGCAGTGACCGTGATTGGTGTGATCGCGTTGATTGGCCTGATCCGCTTCCTGCCGGCCAAGCGCGATGAAGAGAAACTCGACATGCGCGCCGAACTGCGCGCCCTCAAAGGCGCCGGGATCTGGCTGTCGCTGAGCATGACGGCGCTGTTCGCGGCGTCGGTATTCACCCTGTTCACTTATGTCGCCCCGCTGCTCGGTGATGTCACCGGCGTCTCGCCCAAAGGCGTGACCTGGACCCTGATGCTCATCGGCCTGGGCCTGACGGTCGGCAACATCATCGGCGGCAAGCTGGCTGACAAAGGCCTGGCCGCAACGCTGATCGGCGTCTTCATCTCGATGGCCGTGATCTCGACCGTACTGACCTGGACCAGCGTCGCGCTGATCCCGGCCGAAATCACCCTGTTCCTCTGGGCCACCGCGTGCTTCGCCGCCGTCCCCGCCCTGCAAGTGAACGTGGTGACCTACGGCAAGGACGCGCCGAACCTGGTGTCGACCCTGAACATCGGCGCTTTCAACATCGGCAACGCCTTGGGCGCCTGGGTCGGCGGCAGCGTCATCGCCCACGGTTTCGGCCTGACCAGCGTGCCACTCGCGGCAGCAGCACTGGCGGTACTCGCCCTGCTGGTGACCCTGATTACTTTCCGTCAGCGCGGTAATCCCGAACTGGCCCCTGCTATCAACTGATACTTCACGAGGGTTGTACTTAAATGACGACTATTTTCGATCCGATCAAACTGGGCGACATCGAGCTGGCCAACCGCATCATCATGGCGCCGCTGACCCGCTGCCGCGCCGACGAAGGCCGGGTGCCAAACGCCCTGATGGCCGAATACTACGTACAACGCGCCTCGGCCGGCCTGATCCTCAGCGAAGCCACGTCGGTCACGCCGATGGGCGTCGGCTACCCGGACACTCCGGGTATCTGGTCCAACGATCAGGTGCGTGGCTGGGCGAACGTGACCAAAGCGATCCACGGTGCGGGCGGCAAGATTTTCCTGCAACTGTGGCACGTCGGCCGGGTTTCCCACGAGTCGTACCTGAACGGTGAAGCACCAGTCGCACCGAGCGCCATCCAGCCAAAGGGTCACGTCAGCCTGGTTCGCCCATTGTCCGACTACCCAACCCCGCGCGCACTGGAAACCGCTGAAATCGCCGACATCGTCGACGCCTACCGCACCGGTGCCGAGAACGCCAAGGCTGCCGGTTTTGACGGTGTGGAAATCCACGGTGCCAATGGTTACCTGCTCGATCAGTTCCTGCAAAGCAGCACCAACCAGCGCACCGATAACTACGGTGGTTCCCTGGAAAACCGTGCGCGCCTGTTGCTGGAAGTAACCGACGCCGCAATCGAAGTCTGGGGCGCTGGCCGCGTCGGCGTGCACTTGTCTCCGCGTGCCGACTCCCACGACATGGGCGATGACAACCTGGCCGAGACCTTCACTTACGTCGCTCGCGAACTGGGCAAGCGTGGCATCGCGTTCATTTGCTCCCGTGAGAAAGAAGCCGGCGACAGCCTGGGTCCACAATTGAAAGAAGCGTTCGGCGGCCCGTACATCGTCAACGAACGCTTCACCAAGGACAGCGCCAACGCTTGGCTGGCCAGCGGCAAGGCAGATGCAGTCGCCTTCGGCGTTCCGTTCATTGCCAACCCGGACCTGCCGGCACGCTTGAAGGCGGATGCGCCGCTTAACGAAGCGCGTCCCGAGCTGTTCTACGCCAAGGGGCCGGTGGGTTACATCGACTATCCCGTGATGTAAGCATCCCCCTTGAAATGCAAAAGCCCCGACTCGAAAGAGCCGGGGCTTTTTGTTGCGCCATGTTTATTCACAGGGCTTCACACCGATTCACACGCACGACACAAAATCACTACAAAATACGTAGCTCGCTACCTTTCAACCTGACGAGCGTGCGTATATAAAAGCATCCCGGTGCATTAAGGCGAACATTGAAGGGATCAACGCTCGCCTTAATGGTTGACATAAACGGATCCAATTACGCATTTTGTTTTATTTGCGCAGGCTGGGGCTCAGGCGCAGCATGTCCAATCCTGTATTGACCCATCGCTCGGCTTCGGTGTGCAGTTGAAAACTGTCCGGGGCCAATAGCCACTGGTACAGCATGCCATCGATGTAGGCGTGCAGGCTGATGGCCGCGCGGGCCGTGTCGAGGTCCTCGGGCATTTGCCCCCGATTCACCGCATTACTCAGGGCCAGGGCGATTCGCACATTGCAGTCGAGGCTGACTTCACGACGCTGCTGACGCAGATCGCACATTTCATCGGTGAATTCGCACTTATGAAACAAAATCTCATTGATGCGTCGGGTCTTCGGATCCAGGGCAACTTGATGAAACAAATGAATCAGCAGTTTGCGCATGCAGCCCAGCGGATCGAGCTCATCTTCGCTTTCACTGGCCCTGGCCATTTCATCCAGCGGCTCTTTCAAGCTATCGAGCATGGCCTGCACCAGATCCGCCTTGTTGCTGAAATGCCAGTAGATGGCGCCGCGAGTCACGCCGGCCAGAGTCGCGATGTCCGCCAGCGTAGTGCGCGCCACGCCTCTTTCATAAAAGGCTTTCTCTGCCGCTTCCAGTATCTGGCTGCGGGTTTCTTGAGCTTCCTCTTTGGTACGACGGACCATGGCAGTAAAACCTCAATCGGGATGCTTCAGCGATGTCTGAACAGCCGCTGAACAAAAGTGGGGCGAGCGCTCTTGGGACTCGTCCCCGGCTTACAATTCGAACCTTTGACGGGCGTTGGTAACGGGGTGGATACGCAGTCAAGGTGTTTACAAACAACCATGAACGTAAGTATATTCCTTAGCAAGCTACTTATCCACTCAGCACTCATTTTTTACCCTTTCACATTTCTAGTGCGTTTCTTGCGCGCCTGACCCGAGGATTTTCATGCAATTCAAGCCAGCTGTTACCGCTCTGGTCGCCGCCGTCGCCCTGGCATCACTGCTCAGCGGATGCAAAAAGGAAGAAGCGGCACCCGCCGCACCGCCTCCTCAGGTCGGCGTGGTCACCCTGCAACCTCAAGCCTTTACCCTGACGTCCGAACTGCCGGGGCGCACCAGTGCGTTCCGCATCGCCGAAGTTCGCCCACAGGTCAATGGCATCATTCTCAAACGTCTGTTCAAGGAAGGCGGTGACGTCAAGGCCGGCCAGCAGCTGTATCAGATCGATCCGTCGGTCTATGACGCTACGCTGAAAAGCGCCCAAGCCAACCTGCAACAGACGAAGTCGATCTCGGATCGCTACAAGCAGTTGGTCAACGAACAGGCCGTCAGCCGTCAGGAATACGACACGGCCGTGGCCAACCGCATGCAATCGGAAGCCGCGCTGCAAACCGCTCAGATCAATGTGCGGTACACCAAGGTCTACGCGCCGATTTCCGGCCGCATCGGCCGCTCGAACGTGACCGAGGGTGCGCTGGTCAGCAACGGCCAGGTCGATGCCATGGCGGTGATCCAGCAACTCGATCCGATTTACGTCGACGTCACCCAGTCTTCGGTCGAGCTGCTTGAGCTGCGTCGCGAACTGGAAAGCGGTCGCCTGCAAAAGGCTGGCGACACGGCAGCGGCGGTCAAGCTGACGCTCGAAGACGGCAGCCAGTACAAACAGGAAGGCAAGCTCGAATTCTCCGAAGTCTCGGTTGACCAGACCACCGGCTCCGTGACCTTGCGTGCAGTGTTCCCGAACCCGGATCACACGCTGCTTCCGGGCATGTTCGTACACGCTCAGCTCAAATCCGGTGTGAACGCCGCTGCCATTCTGGCGCCGCAACAAGGCGTAACCCGCGACCTCAAAGGCTCGCCGACCGCACTGGTCGTCGGTGCGGACAACAAGGTCGAACTGCGTCAGCTCAAGGCCAGCCGCACCGTCGGCAACCAATGGCTGATCGAAGACGGCCTGAAGGCCGGCGATCGTCTGATCACCGAAGGACTGCAATTCGTCAAACCTGGCGTCGAAGTCAAAGCCAGTGAAGCGACTAACGTTGGCGCAAAGAACCCGGCCCCCGCACAGGCAGCTGACAAGGCTTCCAGCGGCAAAGGGGAGTAAACCATGTCGAAATTTTTTATCGACCGTCCGATTTTCGCTTGGGTAATTGCCCTGGTGATCATGCTGGTCGGGGCACTCTCGATTCTCAAACTTCCGATCAACCAATACCCGAGCATTGCGCCTCCGGCCATTGCGATCCAGGTCACCTACCCAGGCGCGTCCGCACAAACCGTGCAGGACACCGTGGTGCAGGTCATCGAACAACAGCTCAACGGTATCGATAACCTGCGTTATGTCTCCTCGGAAAGTAACTCCGACGGCAGCATGACCATTACCGCGACCTTCGAGCAGGGCACCAAC
>LNAP01003083.1_pt1 | contig 28828 bp, 32 predicted proteins | sample 602601 | NCBI WGS metagenome assembly LNAP01 (sample SAMN02440304, study PRJNA202911) | soil metagenome | biome: Subtropical and temperate rainforests or woodlands; isolation source: soil samples (1 kg each in a 20% v/v slurry with milli Q water) were... ... | reverse complement strand
CCGTGCAACGTCAGGTATCGAGGGTGACTTCGTCCTCAGGGAAACCGGTATGACAAATCCGCAAGATAAAGCCGAGTCCGACGCGGATTTAGCTCAGATGGTGATAGGACGAGGGCCCTGCACCTATCTATTGCTGCTCTTACTAGGATTGATCCTTCTGTTTCCCTTCCTTGAGGAGGGTTTAATGCCTCGCTTGTCGCTCGGCATTCTGTTTTCAACGGTGCTGCTCGTGGGCGCTTTCGCCACCAGGCAGACTCGGCGAGGGTTCATCCTCAAGCTGTGTCTGGCGCTGCTTGGGGTTGGCCTTCAATGGGCGGCCTTGGGGGCTGGGAGTATCGCGATTCTTAAGCTTGCCGGGATTTCCTATGCGGCGTCTCTTGCGGTTTCGTTTAGCGGAGTGCTTCGCTATATCCTCATGCGCGGGCCAATTACAGCTGACAAACTGCATGGCGCGCTGGCGGGTTACATCATGCTGGCCTTCGTTTGGTCCTTCATCTTTGCCCTGGTCGAGATATCCGCCGCAGGCTCATTCGGCCCTGGCCAACTCGACTTCGCACAGCCCGGGACCTTCTTCAAACTGATCTATTTCAGCCTCACGACGCTCACCACCACCGGCTACGGTGACGTTATTCCGCTGACCAACCACGCCCGCTCACTTGTGATGGTCGAAGAATTTTCCGGCGTCTTTTACGTTGGTGTTGTGATTGCGCGGCTTGCCGGTCTTTATCCGTCGAATCAGGTCAGGTAACTGTCGATTTGCCTGAGCCACCTCCGGGGGTAAGCAAGCAGGGTCGGACAAATGTCCCACCAACGCGTGAATGGGACGCAGCGTAAATCCTATCTTTCAAAGTCCTGCACCGAAACGATACTGCCAGACCATGCCGACAGCATCGTATTCGCTGCCAGTGCGGGAATGGCCACCATAGCTCGCATTCAGTTTTATCGAATGGTTGCGGTTCAACGGCAGCGAAAGGGTGCAGCCGTAGCGGGTGCTTTCCTGAAAATCACGATTACTGACCCCATCCACTGAGCTGCTGCCGCCAGCGAAGTAGGTCGCATCCAGCGAACCCCAGACACCATAGCTGAAGGCGTAGATAAGATGCCCCTGTATCTGGTAAATCGGATCCTGGGAAAGCACGTGGTCGCCGAGTAACTCGTCATTGTCGGTGAAAAAGGTTCCTGCGCCGGATAATTCCAGGGTCACTGGCCCCACACGTTTGGAAACCCCGAGTTCAGGCTTGAATGACCAGCGATTATTGCCCAGATTGATCAGCCTGCTGTCGTCGTATTGGCCCAGTGGCGCCGTGATCGCCAGGCTGGCGCCGATAATCACATCCTGTTGGTAGCTGGGGAACTCGGCCAGGGACATCGCCGGGGCGCCATACAAGTTGACCGAGAAGCGAAATCTTGGGTCGATCAGCCCAGAGACATTACGCTCCCTGGGTTCGCCGGCAAGCAGGGCTGAGCCGGTCAGTTTTGCCTCGGGCACGACGATATCGAACTTCCCCGAGCGGCCCCAGACGTCCAGGGATCTGGCAAAGGCAAACACGACCGTCTTGATATTGAGCCTGGCATCTTCGAGTGGGATCGAGGGGTTGGCCGTCACATTGCCATGGAGATCGCTGTAGCCGATGAGCAGGAAATTGATACCGACCGGTGTATTGGCGTAGGACCTGGGTTCGAGATCTTCTGCCACTGCGGCGGTGGCGAGCATGATGACCGAAGCGGATGCGAAACGAACCAGCCTGATGACACAGAGATTGTGTTTCATCCACTTTCGCTCGCTTCTGTGAGGCCCCGGGAGTTCTATGAGTTGTAGCGCATCTGCATTTGTTTGGCATAGACAGATGCCACCCGCACTGCGTAGTCGCACTTGGCTATCTACAGCACGCTCCGAGCCTTTGACTTAACCGGCCAAAAGGACACGCAGAAACTCAACCGCGCACCAGGTAGGCTCCTGACGGAACCCGATCTCGCAGCTTCTTGCATTTTCCGGGTTTGGGCTGATGCCCCGGCGGGCGATCAGGAAACCAGATTCGGCACTTACCCGGAGGCGGCCAATGGCCGCTGGGGATCTCAACCTCATCGTACGCAGGCCGCTGTGGCTCGACGAAAGCCACGGGCACTTCTCCTTCGCGCCGAGGCCTGCCAGCCGTCGGCGAATCCGATACCCTCTCTGCCTGTGCGTTAGCGAAGTTGCCAGCGTTGGCTTGTTCAACAGCGGCCATTTCTGCTTCGCGACGCTTTTGGACCTCCTCTTTGAGCCCCTGCTGTACTGCGACCTGGTCCTCTTTGGCGTTGGGTGAGGTACTCGAAGCCTTGGCCTGCTGCGCCGCCTGGATCAATTGGAAGTTGCGGTTGCGTAACTCGACGTTGCGACCAACCCGCATGTTCGAGCGCGCCGCCAACGTTTCTGCCTGCTGGTACTGCCCCTGCTGAAGACGCAACACACCAAGGTAATGCAGCGTCGCGGGATTGTTCGGCTGGATATGCAGGGCACGCTCCAGCGTGGCAGCGGCTTGGTCCAACTGGCCATTTTCATATTGCCGCGAGGCGGTTTCGATTAGCGTGGTTGATGCGCTGTTACTTTGCGAGAGCGGTCTTCGTTCGGCAGCAACCGAACAAAGCGACGCGACAGCGCAGAACGCCAGGAGGAGACCCGGCAGAAAACTCTTGGTTGGCATCAGGGGGCGGACTCGGCTGATCGAGGACGGCACTGTCGTAAAACAGGCCACCAGCGCTGCTCGGCATCGCCGATACAGGGCCCCTGTTGACCTGGCCAGTACCCTGAAGTTCCCGCTGCAACAGGCCATCGGCACCAGACCTTCTCATGCGGATTGTCTGCGCCAAGTGCCGGGTGATGTGCCGAACTGGCGTTTGAATGCGCGACTGAACGCTGCTTCGGATTCGTAGCCCACTGCAAAGCCGATTTGCGCCACATTCCCGCGCCCTTCGCGCAGGTGTTGAGCCGCCACGTGCATTCGCCAGAGCGTCAGGTATTGCATCGGTGGCTGTCCGACCAATGCCGTGAATCGCTCCGCGAATACCGAGCGCGACATGCCCACCTCAAGCGCCAGGGCTTCTGCCGTCCAGCCCTCGGTTGGACGAGCATGGAGCAGCGCCAGTGCGCGCCCGATATGCGGATCTCGCAAACCCGCCAGCCACCCGCGCCGCTCAGTGGGGAGGTTGGCGACATACTGGCTGACGGCTTCGACGAACAGCAATTCGGATAGCTTGGCGATGACTGTTGTCGAGCCGACGCGCCCCGTCGCGATCTCACTGACAGCGAAACGGAATGAGCTTTCAATCCAGGCTCCCGAAGCCGTCGCGCGGACGTCTAGTTTCAATAAGGATGGCAGCGACGAAAGCAACGGGCTGAACGGTGTTTCAGAGCCGAGGAATCCGCACAATAACTGTGTGGCCTCGCCGCCCCCGCCGTACTTGATTCGTGAAATTCCACCGATTTCCGGCGGCTGGATAACTTCGCGCGCCGACATGGGCGCAATGCTTAGATCACTGCCAAAGGTATGAACGTCATTGCGAGGAAGCAGAATGAGTTCGCCTGCCCGCACGTCGAGGGTGGCGCCATCGTCGATACGTAATTGCATGTGCCCCGCCGCGACAAAATGCGACGCAATGATATGTCGAGGTGCCGCCAGGAACGGTTTGCAGTCGTCTGCAGAGATTCTTCCGCTGATGCACCAGGGCGCACTGAGCTCCGCCTCGAGAAAGACCCCACCAGACAGCCGAATCACACGCAAGACATCAGATAGAGCATCCAACAATTGCCAGCCCTCCTTTCCGGAGTCCGGAGCATGTAATCAGGCGCACTGGTCATTCGCTGCCTGAACTGCGAGGCCTAGATTAGCACCAACGTGGACTCAATGATCGAGGCGCTCCCCGGACGCTTCACCGATGGTCATTGACTCCCGCGTTAACCGCAATTGGCCCACTCCAACTCGACCACGCAAGCCGGAGATCGATATGAACACCGCAGCTACCCTACCCCGCTCAGATTCAGGCAACGCCGCCCGTTTTGCTCAAATCGTCAGATCATCGAAGAAAGCGGAATGGCAAATCGATCGCGATTTGCTACAGGACCGTAGCTTCGACTTCTCGCGCAAATTTTTGCCGGACGGGCTATCGCGGATCGACTGCCTGACCTTTCTCGCCGCGGACGAGGCGCGTCTGCTCAGTCAGATTCAGGGCCGGACCTATGCGTATATCTTTGGCCTCGTCGAGCGTTTTATCAGTGCCAAAATGCTCGATCAAGGTCGGGCCCATGTATTTGACGATCAGCTCGCACTGGAAGCGCTGGTGCGCTTTTCCAACGACGAGATCAAGCATCAGGAGCTGTTCCGACGCATTGAGACGATGATGGGTAAGCAATTGCCAGCGGGGTATCGTCAGGTTGCCGACCCAAACGATGTAGCGCGCGCGGTACTGGCGGCCAGTACCTGGTCGGTACTGGCGCTGACCTGTCATATCGAACTGTTTGTTCAGACGCACTACGTGCAAAGCATCGCCCCGCGCGAGGAGATATGCCCGCTCTTCAAGGATGTCTTCAAGTTTCATTGGAAGGATGAAAGTCGGCACGTCGTACTCGATGAATTGGAGTGGGAGGCTGAGCACGCAAAACTCTCCCCGGCCAAGCGCGACCAGGCAGTGAACGATCTGATTGCGCTGGTGGCGGCTGTCGACGCAATCCTGCAGGCACAATCGGCATCCGATGCCGACTACTTCATTCGAAATGCTTCACGATCGTTCAGTGTCGATCAGACAGCGCAAATCAACGCCTGCGTGCTGAGCGCCTACCGCTGGCAATACATTATCTCGGGCGTGCAACATCCACACTTTGGCCGGCTGCTTACGCGCATGACAACGCCAGCACAGATGTTCAGGATTCAGACCGCACTGGCACCCATCATGAGCCATTGATCGACAGGGGCGACCGACCGCGCGTCGGTCGCACGACGGTGGGATGACATGCCGAAAATGATTGATTGAGGATGGCAGCCATGACGATTCCGATGTGGATGCTGCTTGGATTTGCGACCTGGACTTTACTGTTGTTGATGGCAACCGTCGGAGTGTATCGCTGGGTCAGAATCCTGTTCTCGAATATTCCGATTGCTTCTTTCCGAAGCGATCAGCTCGAAGGCGAGGATTGGTATCGGCGTGGGACAAGGGCACACGCGAACTGTGTGGAAAATCTGCCTGTCTTTGGCGCCATCGTGTTCGTGATTTCAGCCCTTGGTATCGACGGCCCCGCAGTGAACTACCTGTCCATATTCGTCCTGACCGCTCGTGTGTGCCAGTCGCTGGTTCACGTCTCCCATGTGCAAACCGATACGTTCGTGGCGGTTCGGTTTACCTTCTTTTGCGTGCAGTTGGTCTGTTTTCTCGCACTCATTGTGATAGCCGCTTGTTACGGCGCCTGAATACTCAAACATATCATCGGCACAGCGCACCCGTCGATCACCGAAGGGCGCGCTGCTGTAGCAAAGTTCTGGACGTACAACGTTGGCTATTTAAGCAGGGGGTCCCCTAGAACTTTTCCCTATTAATCTGTCTATGTGGATAGGCACATCCGCTCGGTAAGCGCGAACCCCCAAGGCTTCCCGCAGCAAGATGGCCATACGTCCGATTGTCAATCAGAGGTTGCCTTCTCTCATGAAATTCCATGACCCACGGATGGTGCTCTTCGGCCTGTTTGCGTTCGCGGCAGTGGGCTCGGCCTGCGCAACACCGATGAAGACCCCAACCCCTGTTGTCGCAACTGAAGTCACCGCCGTTCAGGCTCCTGTCCAGGCCGCCGGCAACCCTTGGCCGACCCTGGCCAGTATGGCCGCCACGCAGCCGGGGGCGTTGCTTGCCCATGACGACCGATACTGGCATGACGGCCGTTGGCATGATCGCAGGGACAATTGGCGCCGAGACGACTGGCGTAGAGATAAGTGGCGTCGAGAGCAAGCCCGCCGAGAAGCTGATCGTCGTGATTGGGAGCGCCACCAGGATCGGGCCATGCGGCACCGCTACGAGGACGATCGCCGCTACTATCGTCGCTAGGCCTGCCAGAGCAGGCGTGCGGACCAGACTCGCTCATCCCGCAGCCCTGCCATACTGTTCAACATGACTCGTGCAACTTTCCGCTTCTACGAGGAGCTCAACGATTTCCTGCCGGCCGAACGGCGCCGGCAGTCATTCACCTGCGAGTGCGCGCGAGGGGCGACGGTCAAGCACATGATCGAGGCGCTCGGGATACCGCACACGGAGGTTGAGTTGGTGCTGCTCAACGGCGAGTCGGTGGGCCTGGAGCGGACGATCTTCGACGGTGACCGGCTGGCGGTGTATCCCAAGTTCGAAGCGCTGGACATCAGCCCGTTGCTCAAGGTTCGTGCGCAACCTTTACGGGTGCTGCGCTTCATTGCTGATGCACATCTTGGCGGGCTGGCCAACCTGCTGCGCATGAGCGGTTTCGACACCCTCTACGACAATGGCTTCGAGGATGGCGAGATCGCCGAGATCGCTGCGCAGCAAGGACGCATCGTGCTGACCCGTGACCGCGAACTGCTCAAGCGGCGGATCATCAGCCACGGCTGTTACGTGCATGCCCTCAAACCGTCGCTACAGCTGCGCGAAATGTACGAACGCCTCGACCTGGCGCGTAACGCGCGGCCATTCAGCCTGTGCCTTCATTGCAACCTGCCGCTGCACGAGATCAGCCCGGAACTGGCCCGGCTGCAGGTGCCGCCACGGGTTGGCGCCCTCTATTCGCACTTCTTGCGCTGCGATGCCTGCCAACGGATTTACTGGGAGGGTTCGCACTGGCGCAGCATGCATGCACTGCTGGCGCCTCTGCTGAACCGATAGCCGAGCGCATCGACTTTTTCGTACAAACCCTGGACCGGCCTCAAGCCAGCAACTCGGTGATCCACCGGGCCTGCCGGGCGATGTCTTGCACTTTTTCTTCGGGCAAGGCCTGTCGCGCATGGGCGAAGTGGGTCAGGGTCTTCTGCTTCTCGCGCAGGATGCGCTGCCACTTGATCAGGAACGCCGGGCTGCGTGCCTGCATCTGCAGTGGGCCAAAATAAAGCTCCTCGGCGGTGTACATCACCGGCCCGGCGCGCTCGGCGACGATGATTTCGTAGTCGAAACGATTTTCCCGCAGCAGTTCCTCGCAGAGGATGCGGTAGCCATTTTCCATCAGCCACTGGCGCAGTGGCTGCTCGCCGCCGTTGGGTTGCAGAATCAGGCGCTCCTGGCCACTCAGACGCGCCTTGCCGCTGTCGAGGATGTCGCGGATCGTCTCGCCGCCCATGCCGCAGATGGTGATCGCAGTGATCCCGTCACCCGGTTCGATCGCTGCCAGACCACTGGCCAGGCGCACGCTGATCCGCTGGTCCAGACCGCTCTCGCGCACGGTGCGTTCGGCCGAATGGAACGGCGTCAACGCCACCTCGCCGGCCACCGCCGCCGCAATGGCGCCACGGCGCATCAACGCCACCGGCAGGTAGCCGTGATCCGAGCCGATATCGGCCAGGCGTGCGTCTGCTGGTACATGCGCCGCCACGCGCTCCAGGCGCTGGGACAATGTCTGTTCGTTCAACTGCAGTTCCTTTTCACCACGAATGTCCGGCACCTTTGGCCGGATCGGGACGCGATTCTGTCCAGCAACGCCGTGCATTTCAAATTTATGCGAACAGAGCCATGGTTCGACCTGAATTCTGAGCTGTTGCGTTATGAGGGCGGCTTTCATGCTGCGGTCAGGCATTCGGCGCGTCAGCGGGATGTGCTCAGTGCTTTTTTGACTGAGTTGATCGGTATTTTCGGGGCCGTGCAAACGTTAATAGGAGCAAGCCCCTCACCCGTTTTCAGATCCGGATTTCGCTGGTCTGCATAACGTCGATCCGCGCCACGGGCCCCGTCAAGTGCGCCAGGTCTGCGTTGTGCTCGGTGATGATGTCTTCGGCGGCGAGGTTGCCGTTGTCGACGGTGGAATGCGCATCGGCGGCGAGCACTACGTCATAGCCCAGGTTCAGGGCCTGGCGGACAGTGGCGTTGACGCAATAGTCGGTTTGCAGTCCGCAGACGATCAGGCGGTCGGCGTCCATATCCTGCAATTGCGCTTGCAAGTGGGTCCGGTAGAACGAGTCTCGATTGGTTTTTCGCACGCGAATGTCTTGCGGCGAAGTCTTCAGGCTTTCGGCCAGTTGCCAGCCTTCGGAACCGTATTGCAACTGGTCGCCCCTTTCTTCGTGCTGGATGAGGATGACCGGGATGCCTGCTCCGCGAGCCTTGGCACTGAGGTCGTTGATGTTCTCGATAACACGCTTGATCTCAAAACATTCGTACTCGCCAGTGCACAGGGCGCGCTGGACATCGATGATCAGCAGTGCGGTAGCCATGGTCCCGTCCTTGAAAAGAATCAGTGGATCAGGGGACGAAAAATAGATCCGTCCCCCTTTGAAAAACACCCCTCAATAACCGAGCGACAACCCGGTGTTACGACGTGGATCGTTCGCCCCATAGAAGCGGTTTTTGCCCACCGGCTTGCCTTCCAGCGAAGGTGCGCCGACCAGAATCGCCGCCACATGGTTGGCGTCCTGCGGCCCGGCAAACTTGTGCCCCCAGCTTTCGAGCATCTTCACCGTATCAGGGCTGGTGGTGAAGGTCTCAAGGTTGGTTTCTTCCGGTAACCACTGCTGGTGGAAACGCGGTGCATCCACCGCCTCCTGGATGTTCATGCCGTAGTCGATCACGTTGAGCATAGTCAACAAGGTTGCAGTGATGATGCGACTGCCGCCGGGGGTGCCGACGACCATCACCACTTTGCCGTCCTTGGTGACGATGGTCGGGCTCATGGACGACAGCGGTGCCTTGCCGGGCGCGATGGCATTGGCCTCCCCTTGCACCAGACCGTACATGTTCGGCACGCCGATTTTCGAGGTGAAATCGTCCATTTCGTCGTTGAGGATCACCCCGGTTTTGCTGGCCATGACGCCGGCGCCGAACCAGTCGTTCAAGGTGTAGGTCACCGAGACCGCATTGCCCCATTTATCGACGATGGAGTAATGGGTGGTGTTGCTGCCTTCGTGTGGTGCTACGCCGGGTTTGAGCTCTCGGGACACACCGGCCTTTTGCGGATTGATGGCTTCGCGGATTTTCGTTGCGTAGTTTTTATCCAGCAGATGGGCGATCGGATTTTTCACAAAGTCCGGGTCGCCCAGGTAGCTGTTGCGGTCCACATAAGCGTGACGCATCGCTTCGATCTGGTAGTGCATGCTCTGGGCCGAGTGATAGCCCAGGTCTTTCATCGGATAGCCTTCGAGAATGTTCATGATCTCGCAAATCACCACGCCGCCAGAGCTGGGCGGCGGTGCCGAGACCACATGGTAGCCGCGGTAATCGCATTCGATCGGGGCCAGTTCGCGGGTCTTGTATTTGTCGAGGTCGGCCTGAGTGATGATGCCTTTGTTGGCCTGGCTGGAGGTGACGATGGCATCGGCCACCCAGCCTTTATAGAAGCCGTCGGCGCCCTTCTCGGAGATTTCCCGCAGGGTTTTGCCGAGGTCTTTTTGCACCAGTTTCTGACCGACTTGCATCGGCTCGCCGTTGCTCAGGAAAATCGCACCGGAATCCTTGATGTCCTTCTTGAACACGTCAGTGGCGTATTCCAGCAACTCGACATCGCCCTGCTCCAGCACAAAACCGTCTTCGGCGAGCTTGATGGCCGGGGCGATCACTTCCTTGCGCGGTTTGGTGCCGTATTTCTGCAGCGCCAGTTCCATGCCCGACACGGTGCCGGGCACGCCAACGGCCAGATGGCCACGGGTGCTCAGGTCGGGGACAACGTTGCCCTCCTTGTCGAGGTACATGTCGGCGGTGGCGGCCAGCGGGGCTTTTTCGCGGAAGTCGAGGAAGGTCTTGCGCCCGTCCGCCAACTGAATGGTCATGAAACCGCCGCCGCCCAGGTTACCCGCCGCGGGATAAACCACCGCCAGCGCATAGCCGACCGCTACCGCAGCGTCGACGGCGTTACCGCCGTTCTTGAGCACATCGACGCCCACGTGACTGGCCAGATGCTGGGCGGTGACGACCATGCCGTTTTCGGCCGCGACCGGCGCCACGGAAGCCGCGTAAGCACTGAGGCAGCTGAGCACCAATGAGGTCGCAATCAGCGATTTGGCAAAAGGTTCGAACTTCATGAGTCGGTCTCTTTTTGTTTTTAGGCTCTGTAAAAAAACAGAGGGGAAGGCTTCAAGAGCAGAGGCAAGTATGGCTGGGATTGCGTATTGCGCCTCCCCGTCGAGGCAGTATGCTTGGCCTCGGTTCAGCACTTTTACGGAGTCCACCGGCATGAGTTACACCTTCATCACCCTCGCCACACCGGTGGGCGAGTTGAAGCTGGTCGCGAACGGCTCACGACTGGCAGCCATCCTCTGGGAAAACGACAAACCCGACCGGGTGCGGCTTGGACCGATGCGCGAGGCGCCGGATAACCCGATCCTGATGCGCACGGCTCAGCAGCTGCGGGAATACTTTGCAGGCACGCGCAATCGTTTCGACCTGGAACTGGATTTTGCCGGGACGGAATTTCAGAAGAAGGTCTGGGCAGCGCTGCTGACCATTCCGTTTGGCGAGACCCGCAGCTATAGCGAGATAGCCCGGCAGATCGGCAATCCCAGTGCAGTTCGGGCAGTGGGCGCCGCGAACGGCAAGAACCCGATTTCGATTGTTGCGCCGTGTCATCGGGTGATTGGCGCTTCGGGAAAGTTGACGGGGTTTGCCGGAGGGCTTGAAGCGAAGGAACAGTTGCTGACGCTGGAAGGTTGCCAATGGTCTGGGGCCGGCAGGACAGGCGATTTGTTCTGATCAGCCCAAACGCTACGTTGATCAGGCGGTGGTGAAGATGTTTTTCATCGCCGCATACTGCAACAGCATGATGGTCTTCGCATCGCAGATTTCCCCGCGATAAAACGCATCAAGTGCGTCGTCGAATTTCCACTCCAGCACTTCCAGTTCCTCGGTCTCCTCCTCCAGCCCGCCGCCCTCGCTGACCTTGGCAGCAGCGTCGTACTCGGCGATGAAGAAGTGCAGTTTCTCAGTCACCGACCCGGGGCTCATGTAGGCCTCGAACACCTTGTGCACATGATGCACGCGATAACCGGTTTCTTCCTCGGCTTCTTCGCGGATGCGCTCTTCAGGCGCCGCACCTTCTAGCAGCCCCGCCGCCACTTCGATCAGCAACCCATCGTGGCCGTTGACGAACACCGGCAAGCGGAATTGCCGGGTCAGCACCACGGTTTTCTTTTCACGGTTGAACAGCAGGATCGCCGCGCCATTGCCGCGGTCGTAGACCTCGCGGGTCTGGCGTTGCCATTCACCGTTGTTGCGCTGGTAATCGAAGGTAATTTTCTTGAGCAGGTACCAGTCGTGGGACAACACCTGGGACTCGATGAGGTTGACCCGCTCGGCTGTGTTCGACATGACAATGCATCCCTTTTTTCGTCAGAAGACGCACATCTTAGGCGAAAACGAAAGCCCGACGCTAAGACAGCTGAGCCTTGTATTCCTTCTCATACTGACCCGCCAGCGTCTCTTTCTGTTTGTCGTCGAGTAGCTTGCCGGCCATCTGGAAGAACTTCTGCTCTTCCTCTTCCAAGTGGTGATTGACCTTCTCGGCGAGCTTCTTCGCGGCGACCAGCCAGGCCGGGCTGGACATCTCGGTTTCGTCGAGTGCCTCCATCATTTCGTCCATCTCGTGATGTTCTGAAATGGCATGACGGCTGAGGTCGACGCCGTTATCGAACTCCATCAGCGGGATGTAGAAATGCCGCTCTTCAGCGGTTTCGTGGGCCTGAAGTTCGGACTTGAGCTGCTTGTAAGCCTCGACCCGTTCGGGGGTGTCGCCGCTGGTCTGGATCAGCGCATCGGCGTAGATACGTTGGCGGTCGTGGCTTTCGCGCAAGGCTTCGAAAATATTCACGGAGTGTCCTCATGGGCCGCGTTCAGGAATGACGCTGTTAAGGCTAGACACCTGCGCCCGAACGACGGTTCCACCTGAAGACTGGAACAACGACCAGGAGCCGCGATAGTCTTGGAAATGTTTACCACTCTGGCCATAAGGAAATAGCTGATGACCCTGCGAATCGAACGATCGCAAAACCCCACGGATGAAGAACGCCAGGCAATCCTGCTGCCGTTGCGCGCCTATAACGCCGCAAAGGCCGGTGTCTCGACTCAGGAGCCCGTTGCCTTGCTGGTGCGTGACGAAAGCGGCGAGATTCTCGGCGGGCTTCACGGTCGGGTGTTTTACCAATGGTTGTACATCGACCTGTTGTCGGTGCCTGAACAGGCTCGCGGACAGGGCATGGGCACGCAGCTGATGCAAATGGCTGAAGACCTGGCACGGGAAAAGGAATGCATCGGAATCTGGCTCGACACCTTCGACTTCCAGGCGCCGGAGTTCTACCGCAAGCTCGGCTACAGCGAACTCGGCCAGATCGCCGACTACCCGCCGGGCCACAAGCGCTTCTTTTTCCAGAAGCGCCTGAAAAACGAAACCTGACCCGGCGGGAGCAAACCCCATTTTCATAATCAACACAGAACAACTGTGGGAGCGGGCTTGCTCGCGAAGGCGGTGTGTCAGTCAACAGAGATGTTGAATGTACCGGCCTCTTCGCGAGCAAGCCCGCTCCCACAGGGGTATGCGTCAATCCAAAGAATCAGAGGCAGGTCGCCAACGCCGCCAGTCGGCGCTTGGCCACAAAGTCGTCATGCTGAGCGTAATAATTCAGCACGGTGGCGGAAGCGTCAGTCTTCACGTCTACAAAGGACTCCGCCGAACGCGTGTAAACGGTGGTGCCGCCGTTCTCGCCAGGCTGCAAATACGCGCTGGCATCGACACCGAACACCGCCTCGTCCTGCCAGGAAAACTGCACACACTGGGCGACCACTTTTTCCGGTTTGTCCGACGTCAGGGTTTTGTACGGGGTTCCAGTGCGGGCGTCGTTCATCGCCGAGCCCGCGCATCCCGCCAGCAACGTTACGGCCAGCGCCACCATCAGAATTCGCATTGCGTTCGCTCATCAAGAAAAAGCGGACTGTATCACCGCGGCACGGCGTATCGTTCTGCTTTACTTCATTTATACCGCGACACCGAGTGACGATTCGCGCACCCTGTCGCGCCATAAACACCGCATCGCCCGTTTTTCCGGGCTTATTTTCTGGAAAGGTCATGACACCCAACGCCGAATATTACAAACCGACCGCTGAATATGCCGACAAACTGATCAGCCAGATCGGTCAGACGCCGTCCTGGATTGCCAAGCGGATTGGCGTTACCGACAAGCGAATTCGTTACATCCTCGACGGCGAAAGAACCGTCAAGGGTGAAACCACGCCAATCCAGATGACGTACCCCGAGCAGTTTGCCCTCGAGTGCCTGGCAGCAGCGGCCAAGGCCAGCAAGAAGCAGTCTTCGTAATCCAGCCTCAAGGAGCGACCATGGCGGCAACCGAACAGCAACACGAGCAAGCGCTGAAGAAGTTTCTCGATGAGCGCCCTGAACTGCGCGTCGAACTCGACAACCTCAACCCGCTGTTGGCTCAGGCCAAGGGCGAGACCGCGGCGCAGTACCGCGACGAACGCTTGCATGAAGCCTTCGAAGCCGAGGCCGAGCGTCTGGGATTGTTTGCCTGGGAGCTGACGCTGCAACTGACCGCCGCGACGCCCGAGGACTATCAGGCACAGCGCCTGGAAGTGCACAAGGAAGTGGCCGAGATGGCCGGCATGGACTGGCGGGAGTATTGCGAGTTATATGGATTGAGTAAGTGACTATTCCAGTCGCTGCCTGAGGACGACCTTCGCTGATGTTGCCATCCCTCTCAACTGACCGCGCCAGCCCGGGCCACCTGCATACCCGCAAATGGCGTGGGCGCATTGGCATGTCGCTGGTGGCCAGCCTCTCGGTACTCGCGGGTATGACCGACGCCATCGGCTTCATGGCCAGCGGTGATTTCGTCTCGTTCATGAGCGGCAACACCACCCGCCTCGCCGTCGCCATCAGCGATGGCGACCTGGGCCTCATGTTGCGCCTGATGATCCTCGTCGGCACCTTCGTCGTCGGCAACGCGTTGGGCATTGTCGTCAGTCGCCTCGGCGGCCGTCGGGCGCTGCCCTTGCTGCTGTGCATCGCCACGCTGCTCTGCGGCGCCGCTGCCTGGCCTTACGACGAACAATTGCCGGCGCTTCTGGCGACGATCATCGCCATGGGCATGCTCAATGCCGCCGTGGAAGAAGTGAATGGACTGCCGGTCGGCCTGACCTACGTCACCGGCGCCCTGTCGCGCTTCGGCCGTGGACTGGGACGCTGGATGCTCGGCGAACGGCGCAACGGCTGGCGCGTGCAATTGATTCCCTGGACCGGGATGTTTGCCGGCGCGGTAATCGGCGCCTTGCTGGAACATCACCTGGGGCTCAAGGCTTTGTTTGTCAGCGGTCTGCTGGCCGGCGCGGTCGGGTTGCTGTCGCTGAAAATCCCGCAGCGCTGGCAGTTGGGTTACATGCCGCGCTGATCGGCGGTTGATCGTTCCCACGCAGAGCGTGGGAACGATCGAATTGGGTGCACCTGACACACCATCTCGCGGCAAAGCCCTTCGCCGCCCCGGCGATAAAGCTTTATCATGGCCGCAGTTTTGCTGATCGAGTCCGTCATGAAATTCGCCATCGCGCTGTTTTCCGCCGCCCATGCGCCCTCCTCGCGCCGCGCCCTGCTGTTTGCTCAGGCTGCGCTGGCCGGTGGGCATGAGATTGTCCGGCTGTTTTTCTACCAGGACGGCGTCTACAACGCCTCCGGCAGCGTGGTCACGCCGCAGGATGAGCAGGACTTGCCCAAGCAATGGCGCAACTTCGTCACCGAGCATCAACTGGACGGCGTCGTGTGTATCGCGGCGGCCCTGCGTCGTGGCGTGCTGAATGAAGAAGAAGCCGGGCGCTATCAGCGTGAAGCCGTTGCAGTGGGCGCGCCGTGGGAATTGTCCGGCCTGGGCCAGTTGCATGACGCGGTGCAGGATGCTGACCGCCTGATCTGTTTCGGAGGCGCGTGAGATGGCTAAGTCCTTGCTGATTATCAGCCGTCAGGCGCCATGGTCCGGGCCGAGTGCGCGCGAAGCGCTGGACATCGTGCTGGCCGGCGGCGCCTTCGATCTGCCGATCGGCCTGCTGTTTCTCGATGACGGAGTGTTCCAGCTCGCCGCGAAACAGGAGGCCAAGGCCCTCCAGCAGAAGGACCTCAGTGCCAATCTGCAAGCCTTGCCAATGTTCGGTGTCGACGAACTGTTTGTCTGTGCCGACAGCGTTGCGCAACGGGGTCTGAACCCGGCCGGCTTGGCGCTGGAAGAAGCGCAGGTGCTGGCCGCCCACGAAATCACCGCACTTATTGACCGTTACGACCAGGTGATCACCCTCTGATGTCGACTTTGCATGTGTTGTCTCATTCCCCGTTCGGCGACGATCGCCTGACCAGTTGCCTGCGCTTGATGGGCGCTGACGATGCGCTGCTGCTGACTGGCGACGCGGTTTATGCGCTGCAGCCAGGCACCGCGCCGTTCAAAGCGCTGAACGCCCGCCACCCGAAACTGTTCGTACTGGCCGAAGACGCCCAGGCTCGCGCGCTGGAGATTCCTGACACGGCCAAGGCCATCGATTACCCGGCCTTCGTCGAGCTGTCGATTCACTACGACAAGGTCAACAGTTGGCTATGAAATCCCTGACGGTCGGCGCACGCGCCATCGAGCTGGACAAGGACGGTTTCCTGGTCGAACTGAGCGACTGGTCCTGCGAAGTGGCCAGCGCCCTGGCCGCCGCCGAAGACATCGAGTTGAGCCCCGAACACTGGGAGATCCTCGAACTGCTGCGCAGCTTCTACGCCGAATTCCAGCTGTCGCCGGCCACCCGTCCGCTGATCAAGTACACAGCAACGAAGCTGGGCCCGGCAGCCTGCACCTGAACCGACTGTTCAAAGGCACCCCTGCCAAACTCGCCGCGAAACTGGCGGGCCTGCCCAAACCGACGAATTGCTTATGACCGACTACACTGCGCTGACCCTCGAAACACCCGCCGAACACCCGTTCGCCCAGTTCGTGCGCATTCTCGGCAAAGGCAAGCGCGGCGCCCGCGACTTGACCCGCGAGGAAGCCCGCGAAGCCATGGGCATGGTGCTCGACCACAAGGTCGAAGACACCCAACTCGGCGCGTTCCTGATGCTGTTGCGGCACAAGGAAGAAAGCGCCGAGGAAATGGCGGGGTTTACCGAAGCCTTGCGTGAACGGTTGAATCCGCCGGCACTGGCCGTCGATCTGGACTGGCCGACGTATGCCGGCAAGAAACGCCATCTGCCTTGGTACCTGCTAGCCGCCAAGTGTCTGGCGCAGAACGGCGTGCGCATCTTCATGCATGGCGGCGGCGCGCACACCGCGGGTCGGCTCTACAGCGAGCAACTGCTGGATGAGTTGAAAATTCCGTTGTGCCGCGACTGGCAGCAGGTCGGCGACGCACTGGATAACGGCGGCCTGGCCTTCATGCCGCTGGTGGATTGGGCGCCGCAGCTGCAACGAATGATCGACCTGCGCAACACCTTGGGCCTGCGCTCGCCGATCCATTCCCTGACGCGGATTCTCAACCCGTTGAGTGCCCGCTGTGGCCTGCAAAGCATTTTCCACCCCGGCTACCAGGCGGTGCATCGCGATGCCAGCGGTTTGCTCGGCGACACCGCGATCGTGGTGAAAGGCGACGGCGGCGAAATCGAGATCAACCCGGACGCCGATAGTCACTTGTACGGCACCACGGGTGGCGAAAGCTGGGACGAGGAATGGCCGCAGTTGTCGGCACAACGCCACGTCAAACCGGCCACCCTCGATCCCGAGCATTTGAAAGCCGTGTGGCGTGGCGACGTAGTCGACAGCTATCCGCAAATGGCATTGATCTCGACCATGGCTCTGGCCTTGCGCGGCCTCGGCCAACCCCGTGAGCAGGCCTTCGAAACCGCCCAGCAGTATTGGGATGCGCGGGACAAATCGATATAACCGATCATAAGCGCCCAACCTTTGCGCTTTTTAATCGAACCTATGCGAATAGACTCCTCTCCAACGCTTATTGGTTGAGGAGTCTTGGACATGGGTTTGTTAGTTGAAGGCCGCTGGCACGACCAGTGGTACGAAAGCAGCAAGGATGGCGCGTTCCAGCGTGAACAAGCGCAGCGTCGTAACTGGCTGACCACCGATGGCAAACCTGGCCCGACAGGTGTTGGTGGCTTTGCGGCCGAGGCCGGTCGTTATCACCTCTACGTGTCCCTCGCCTGTCCATGGGCTCACCGCACGCTGATCCTGCGCAAACTCAAAGGCCTCGAAAGCCTCATCGACGTCTCGGTGGTCAGTTGGTTGATGCTGGAAAACGGCTGGACCTTCGACCAGAACCTCGGATCGACCGGGGACAAGCTCGATCATTTCAATTTCATGCACCAGCGCTACACCGCCGATACCGCCGACTACACCGGCCGCGTCACCGTGCCGGTGCTCTGGGACAAACAACAGAATCGCATCGTCAACAATGAATCGGCGGAGATCATCCGCATGTTCAATGGCGCCTTCGATGATTTGACGGGTAATGACCTGGATTTCTACCCGGCGCCGCTGCGGGGCGAAATCGATGCGCTGAACGAACGGATTTATCCGACGGTGAACAATGGCGTGTATCGCGCAGGATTTGCCACAGCGCAGAAGGCTTATGAAGAAGCGTTCGACGGGTTGTTCGAGGAGCTTGATCGGCTGGAACAGCTGTTGGGTGCCAATCGCTATTTGGCGGGTGAGTACCTGACCGAAGCGGATATTCGGCTGTTCACCACGTTGATTCGCTTTGACGCGGTGTATTACGGGCACTTCAAGTGCAACCTGCGGCGGATTGCCGATTATCCGAATCTGTCGAACTGGCTGCGGGAGATTTATCAGTGGCCGGGGATTGCCGAGACGGTGAACTTCGAGCACATCAAGAATCACTACTACGGCAGCCACAAGACCATCAATCCGACGGGGATCGTGCCGAAAGGGCCGGCGCAGGATTTCACAGCAACGCATGATCGCGAGCGGTTGAGCGGGAAAGGGGTTTGGCGCAGAGCCTGACAGACGATCGTTCCCACGCTCCGCGTGGGAATGCCGCCAGGGACGCTCCGCGTTCCGCTTCGGATGTGACGCAGAGCGTCACGGGATGCATTCCCACGCAGAGCGTGGGAACGATCAGTTACCGGATGTTCAGACCTGCGCCTGAGCGCCCTCGAACCACGCCAGTTTTTCGCGCAACTGCACCACTTCCCCAACGATCACCAGCGTCGGCGCATGCACTTCATGCTCCGCCACCAGACTTGGCAAATCGGCCAAGGTGCCGGTAAACACCCGCTGATTAACGGTGGTGCCCTGCTGGATCAACGCCGCTGGCGTATCCGCCGCGCGACCATGCTTGATCAACTGTTCGCAAATGATCGGCAACCCCACCAACCCCATGTAAAACACCAGGGTTTGCGCCGGCGCGACCAGGTCGGCCCACGGCAAATCAGTGGAACCGTCCTTCAGGTGCCCGGTGACAAAACGCACAGACTGCGCGTAATCACGGTGCGTCAGCGGAATCCCGGCATACGCCGCGCAACCGCTGGCCGCGGTGATACCCGGCACCACCTGGAACGGGATGCCATGGGCCGCCAGTTCTTCGATTTCTTCACCGCCGCGACCGAAGATGAACGGATCACCGCCCTTCAGCCTCACCACCCGCTTGCCTTGCTTGGCCAAATCCACCAATTGCTGATTGATCTGATCCTGAGGTACGGCGTGATCGGCGCGACGCTTGCCGACGTAAACCCGCTCGGCATCGCGACGGCACAAATCCAGAATCGCTGGCGCCACCAAGCGGTCATACAGCACCACATCGGCTTGCTGCATCAGACGCAAGGCACGGAAGGTCAGCAGGTCGGGATCACCCGGGCCGGCGCCCACCAAATAGACTTCGCCCGTGGCATCCGGTGCTTCACCGGCAATTTTCGCCAGCATCAAGCGCTCGGCTTCGGCGCCCTGCCCGGCCAGTTGCCGGTCGGCAATCGGGCCCTGGAACACATCTTCCCAGAACGCCCGACGCTGCTGCACATCCGGGAACAGGTGTTTGACCTGGCTGCGAAAACGCGCGGCCAGGCCGGCCAGTTGACCGTAGGTGGAAGGAATCCAGGTTTCCAGTTTGGCGCGGATCAACCGCGCCAGCACCGGCGCATCGCCGCCGCTGGAGACCGCTACGATCAAAGGAGACCGGTCGACGATCGCCGGGAAGATCACGCTGCACAAGGCTGGCGCGTCCACCACGTTGACCGGCACGCAACGCCGATGGGCATCGGCGGAGACTTGCGCGTTCAGCGGTTCGTCGTCGGTGGCGGCGATGATCAGCCCGCAACCGTCCAGGTCCGATTCAACGTAGCCTCGCACCAGACATTCGCCACCGCTACCGGCAACCAGTTCGCGCAGTTGCGGTTCGATTTCAGGTGCGACCACCCGCAGCAGCGCACCGGCTTCGGCCAGCAGGCGGGATTTGCGCAAGGCAATCTCCCCCCCGCCGACGACCAAGACACGACTGCCGCGAAGGTTATGGAACAGCGGCAGATAGTCCATTTAGCCGATGACCTCGAGGCCACCCATGTACGGTTTCAGCACGTCCGGCACACGGATCGAACCGTCGGCTTGCTGATAGTTTTCCAGCACCGCCACCAGGGTACGACCGACCGCCAGGCCGGAACCGTTCAGGGTGTGAACCAGTTCAGGCTTGCCGGTTTCCGGGTTACGGAAACGTGCTTGCATGCGGCGAGCCTGGAAGTCGCCGCAGTTGGAGCACGACGAAATCTCGCGGTATTTGTCCTGGCTCGGGATCCACACTTCCAGGTCGTAGGTCTTGACCGCGCTGAAGCCCATGTCGCCGGTGCACAGCGCAATAGTGCGATAAGGCAGTTCGAGCAATTGCAGGACTTTTTCGGCGTTGGCGGTCAGGCCTTCCAGCGCTTCCATCGAGGTCGACGGCTCAACGATCTGGACCATTTCAACCTTGTCGAACTGGTGCTGACGGATCATGCCGCGCGTATCGCGACCCGAGGCACCGGCTTCACTGCGAAAGCATGGGGTGTGGGCGACGAACTTGATCGGCAGCCGTTTCGAATCGACGATTTCGCCAGCGACGATATTGGTCAGCGACACTTCGGCGGTCGGAATCAGGTACAGATCGGCTTCGCCTTCGCGAGTGATCTTGAACAGGTCTTCTTCGAACTTCGGCAGCTGACCTGTGCCTTGCAACGCTGGCGCTTGAACCAGATAAGGCGTGTAGGCCTCTTCGTAACCGTGTTCGCTGGTGTGCAGGTTGATCATGAACTGCGCCAGGGCGCGGTGCATACGAGCAATCGGGCCGCGCAAAAGGGCGAAACGGGCGCCGGACAGCTTGGCGGCAGTTTCGAAGTCCAGCCAGCCGAATTTCTCGCCCAGGGCGACGTGGTCCTGAACCGGGAAATCGAACGCGGTCGGGGTGCCCCAACGGCGCACTTCGACGTTGCCGTCTTCGTCATCACCGATCGGTACGGATTCGTGCGGCAGGTTCGGGATGCCGAGCAGGATCGAATCCAGATCGGTCTGGATCGCGTCCAGCTCGACTTTACCGGCGCTCAATTCATTCGCCATGCGCTCGACGTCCGCCATCAGCGGCGCGATGTCTTCGCCGCGCTGCTTGGCCTGGCCGATGGATTTGGAGCGCGCATTACGGTCAGCCTGCAGTGCTTCGGTGCGGGTCTGGACGGTCTTGCGCTGTTCTTCCAGCGCTTCGATGCGCGCAACATCCAGCGTGTAGCGGTCCGCTACGTCCTGAAGGTTGCTACGTAACAGTTTGGAATCGAGCATGTCGGTCTCTCGTTATCAAAGTTTGGTCAAGGACAGGCCAGCCCAGGTAGCGAGCAGCCCACCGAATACGCTGATGGCAGCATAGACAATAGCGAGCGGCATTTGCCCGGTTTCCAGCAGGCGCACCGTGTCCAGTGAAAAAGATGAAAAAGTCGTCAGCCCCCCGAGGAAGCCGACCATCAACCCGGCGCGCACCTCAATCGGCACCTCCGGGCGTATTAAAAACAGACCGTATAGAACGCCGATCAGCAAACAGCCGACGATATTAACGGCCAGCGTCGCGGTATAGAAGTGCCGCGGCCAATTAGCGTTGATCCAGTTACCCGTGGCAAAGCGCAAAAGCGTTCCGGCGATACCGCCCACAGAAACAGCAACGATCAAAGGGATCACTATTTTCTCCGCTGCCGGGGGCTGAGACGGTCAAGTTGCGCAAGGTGATTGAGCTTCTCGCCGATCTTCAGCTCCAGGCCACGCGGCACTGGCTGATAGAACGGTTGCGGCTCGAGCTCTTCCGGGAAATAGTCTTCGCCAGCGGCGTAAGCGTCCGGCTCATCGTGGGCGTAACGGTATTCGTCGCCATAACCCAGTTGTTTCATCAGCTTGGTCGGTGCGTTGCGCAGGTGCAGCGGTACTTCCAGCGAACCGTGTTCGGTGGCGCTGCGCATTGCGGCTTTGAAGCCCATGTACACCGCGTTGCTTTTCGGCGCACAGGCCAGATAAGTAATGGCCTGGGCCACCGCCAACTCGCCTTCGGGACTGCCGAGGCGCTCCTGCACTTCCCACGCCGCCAGACACAGGCTCAGGGCGCGGGGATCGGCGTTGCCGATGTCTTCGCTGGCCATGCGCACCACGCGCCGGGCCAGGTACAACGGATCGCAACCGCCGTCGATCATTCGTGCGAACCAGTACAGTGCGCCGTCGGGGTTGGAACCGCGCACGGATTTATGCAGCGCGGAAATCTGGTCGTAAAACGCTTCTCCGCCCTTGTCGAAACGTCGGCGGGTATCACCGAGCAGGCTTTGCAGGAGATCGACGCCGATCTCGCTGTTGTCTTCAGCCAGATCGGAGGCGTTTTCCAGCAGGTTGAGCAGACGCCGGCCATCGCCATCGGCGGCCGACAGCAACATCTGGAAGCCTTCATCGCTGAGGGTCAGTTGCCGCTTGCCCAGGCCACGCTCTTCCGTCAGCGCGCGATGCACCAGCTTGCGCAGGGCCGCTTCGTCGAGACTTTTGAGCACGTAGACGCGCGCCCGGGAGAGCAACGCGTTGTTGAGTTCGAATGAGGGGTTTTCCGTGGTGGCGCCGATAAAAATCAGCGTGCCGTCTTCAACGTACGGCAGGAAAGCGTCCTGCTGGGACTTGTTGAAGCGGTGCACTTCATCGACGAACAGGATGGTTCGCTTGCCGTACTGCCCAGCCTGCTGCTTGGCGACTTCCACCGCCTGACGGATTTCCTTCACGCCGGCCAGTACCGCCGAAACCGTTTCAAAGTGCGCATCCGAGACTTCCGCCAGCAGACGCGCCAGGGTGGTCTTGCCCACACCCGGCGGGCCCCAGAAAATCATCGAGTGCAAGGCACCCTGCTCCAGCGCCTCGCGCAAAGGCTTGCCGCGAGCGAGCAGGTGTTCCTGACCGACGTACTCGTCCAGATTGGCCGCACGCAGGCGTGCTGCCAAAGGTTGAGCTATCGGGGCACTGCGAAACAGGTCCATCACTACTTATGAAACCTCACTAACTATCAGCCAATCACTTGAACGCCGCCGGCCCCTGTGGGAGCGAGCCTGCTCGCGATGGCGGCATTACATTCAACATCAAAGTTGACTGACCCGACGCTATCGCGAGCAGGCTCGCTCCCACAGGTTTTGCGTCTTACTCTTGAATCACGTCCGCCCCTTTAGGGATGTCGAACTTGAATTTGGACGCCGGGATCGGCTCGTTGGCTTTCACCCCGGTGAACAGGATGTTGGTGCGCTGACCGACGCTGTCGATCATCTGCATGTCATTGACCAGGCCGTTGCGGAACGACAGGCGCAGGCTGTCGAACAGGGTGTCCTTGGTTTTCGGCTTCAAGGTGAAGTCGATCACGCCACCGGCTTCCTTGGCGCTGATGTCGAAGCTCTGGCTGATCTTGGACACGTCACCGGACAGCAGCAACGCCGGGGTCTGGGTCAGGCGCTGATCGAGGTTCTTGATGGTGGCCTGTTCCAGGTCCGGATCCCACAACGTCACCTTCTTGCCGTCGGAGACCATGGTCTGTTCGGCCGGCGCGTTGGTGTGCCAGTAAAACAAGCCCGGACGCTGCAAGGACATTTCACCCGCGGTTTCCTGCAATTGGGTACCGCTGCCATCGAGGGTCAGCTGGGAGAAACGCGCGGTCAGGGTCTGGGATTTTTCCAGCAATTGGGTCAGACGCGCCACGTCCTTGTCATCGGCGTGGGCCGAGAGCGTGGTCAAAGCCAAAACCGGCAGCAACAGCATGCGGATAAGACGCATGGGAGTCCTCATAACATTCGTGGGGGTGCGATGGCGCGTCATTACGCCACCGCGTTTCAATCAATTCAGTCGCGTACCGGGCCCGGGGCCAGCACTTCACGCGAACCGTTGGTATTCATGGACGTCACGACCCCAGCCATTTCCATGGCCTCGATCATGCGCGCGGCGCGGTTGTAGCCGATTTTCAGCTTGCGCTGAACCGCAGAGATGGACGCACGACGGCTTTCCAGTACGAACTGCACTGCTTCGTCGTAGAGCGCGTCGGATTCACTGTCGTCGTCGCCACCGCTGCTGCCTTCAAAGCCACTACCCGGCTCTTCGACACCGGCGAGAATCTCGTCGTTGTATTCCGGCGCACCGCGTAGTTTCCAGGCTTCGACCACCCGGTGAACCTCATCATCGGAGACGAAAGCGCCGTGAACACGAATCGGCAGACTGGTGCCCGGTGGCATGTAGAGCATGTCACCGTGGCCCAACAGTTGCTCGGCGCCGCCCTGGTCGATGATGGTGCGCGAATCGATCTTGCTCGACACCTGGAACGCCATACGGGTCGGAATGTTGGCCTTGATCAGACCGGTGATCACGTCAACCGACGGACGCTGGGTCGCGAGGATCAAGTGGATACCGGCGGCACGGGCCTTCTGGGCGATACGGGCGATCAGTTCTTCAACCTTCTTGCCGACGATCATCATCATGTCGGCGAATTCGTCCACCACCACGACGATGGTCGGCAGCTTGGTCAGCAGTGGCGCTTCGTCGTGAATGCTTTCGCGCTTGTACAACGGATCGGTCAACGGCTCACCGGCGTCCTGGGCTTCCTTGACCTTGGCATTGAAGCCCGACAGGTTGCGCACGCCCATCTTCGCCATCAGTTTGTAGCGGCGTTCCATCTCCGCCACGCTCCAGCGCAGGGCGTTGGCAGCGTCCTTCATGTCGGTCACGACCGGGCACAACAGGTGCGGGATGCCTTCGTAGATCGACAGCTCAAGCATTTTTGGGTCGATCATGATCAGCTTGGCGTCTTCCGGACCGGACTTGAACAGGATCGACAGGATCATCGCGTTCACGCCCACCGATTTACCGGAACCGGTGGTACCGGCAACCAGCAAGTGAGGCATTTTCGCCAGGTCGGTGATGACCGGTTTGCCACCGATGTCGTGACCCAGGGCCAAAGTGACCGGCGACTTGAAGTTGTCGTACTCGGGGGTCGACAGCACTTCGGAGAAACGCACGATCTGGCGGTCTTCGTTAGGAATCTCGATACCGACGGTGGTCTTGCCCGGAATCACTTCCACCACACGCACGCTGGTCACGGCCAGAGAACGCGCGAGGTCTTTTGCCAGGTTGGAGATGCGGCTGACCTTGACGCCGGCCGCCGGCTGGATTTCGTAACGGGTAATCACCGGGCCAGGGTGAATCGAATCCACCGACACTTCGACGCCGAACTCCTTGAGCTTGATTTCCAGCAAGTGGCCAACCGCAGCCAGGGATTCAGGCGAATAATTGAGTTGTTTCTTTTCTGCCGGGTCGAGAATCGAGATCGGCGGCAAGGTGCCTTCGACGGCACTGTCGACGAACAAATGCGCCTGTTTCTCTTTTTCCACGCGTTTGCTCGGCGCCGCTGGCTTGGGCGGCGCAGGGGCAATCACCGGCGGCACCTGCTTCTCACGGTCGGACATGTGTTTGCTCAGGGCCTGCTCACGTTCGATCAGGCGCTCCTTGACCTTGGCTTGCTCGCGTTTGTCGGTGACGGTCGGCGCGACCACGTCATGCACGCGCTCATCGACTTCACGCAGCTGTGCAACCAATTGTTTGCGCTCGACACGGGCCGCCCACCAGCGGTTGGCCGCGCCCTGGAACAGTTCGAACAGGTCGAGGGTGATCTTGCCGGTGAGGTCCATCACTTTGAACCACGACAGGTCGGTAAACACTGTCAGGCCAAACAGGAACAACGCGATGAACAACAGCGTGCTGCCCTGGATGTTCAGGGCGTTCCTGGCCAGATCACCGAGGCTTTCGCCCAAAGCACCGCCAGCGCCGGCCGGCAGACCGGTCGCGGCGTGAAAATGGATATGGGCCAGGGCCGCGCCCGAGAGCACCAGAAACACCAGGCCGATCAGGCGCCAGGAGAACAGCCAGCCGCTCCACTCCCACTGCTCGTGGCGTTGACGGAAGATTTGATAGGCCTTGATCGCCAGCAACAGCGGGAAGATGTAGGCGAAATAACCCAACACCATGAAGAGGATATCGGCGCTGTAGGAGCCAACCGGCCCGCCGAAGTTCTGCACATCGTCGATCTTGCTGTTATGGCTCCAGCCCGGATCGTCCTTGCCGTAGGTCAACAAGGCCATCATCAGGAACAGGCACAAGCCGCCGATGGCGATCAATGCACCTTCCTTGAGCCGGTAGTGCAATTGCTGGCGCCAGAGCGGAACGACTGTTTTTGGTGCTGCGGTGGATTTCTTCAAAACGCTTCTTTTCCTGCGCCTATGGCGCGTCCATCTGTTGAATGACTATAAAAAACTGCCCAATCCAGGCAGGTAAAAAGTTAACAGGCGTAACTGGGACTACTTTTAACACTACGCTCCGGTTTTTATAAACACGGCGCGCAACGCATATTTTATTACAAACGCTGTTACAGGCCGGCATTGTACGGGTTTGTTCGTCCGATGCCATGCTTGAAACCCAAGGTGTAGCATAGCCAACAGCACAGATCGCGCGGTTCAATTTGAGCATGCATTCTCTTTTGTGACAAAGGCTTATGAGGTGTTTTTATGAACGAAGCGAAGCATTCCCGCCTGATCATTCTGGGTTCGGGCCCCGCCGGTTACAGCGCTGCCGTTTATGCCGCCCGCGCCAACCTCAATCCCGTTGTCATTACCGGCATACAGGCAGGTGGCCAGCTCACCACCACCGTCGAAGTCGACAACTGGCCCGGTGATGTCGAAGGCCTCACCGGCCCGGTACTGATGGAACGCATGCAAAAACACGCCGAGCGTTTTCACACAGAGATCGTCTACGACCACATCCACACGGCCAAGTTGCAGCAGCGCCCGTTCGAACTCATCGGCGACAGCGGCACTTACACCTGTGACGCGCTGATTATCGCCACCGGCGCCTCGGCGCAATACCTGGGGTTGCCATCTGAAGAGACATTTGCCGGCAAAGGGGTCTCGGCCTGTGCGACGTGCGACGGTTTCTTCTACCGCAATCAGGTGGTCGCAGTCGTTGGCGGCGGCAACACGGCAGTTGAAGAAGCGCTGTACCTGTCGAACATCGCCAAGGAAGTTCACCTGATTCACCGCCGCGACAAGTTGCGTTCGGAGAAGATTCTTCAGGACAAACTCTTCGAAAAAGCCGCTAAAGGCAATATCCGTTTGCACTGGAACCAGAACCTGGATGAAGTGCTGGGCGATGCCAGCGGGGTGACCGGCGCGCGCCTGCGGGACAGCCACACTAACGAAACCAGTGAATTACCGCTGACCGGCGTGTTCATCGCTATTGGCCACAAACCCAACACCGACCTGTTCGAAGGCCAGCTGAAAATGCGTAACGGCTACCTGCTGGTCAAGGGCGGCAGCGAAGGCGATGCTACCAGCACCGAAATTCCGGGGGTATTTGCCGCCGGTGACGTGGCCGATCACGTTTACCGCCAGGCCGTGACGTCTGCCGGGGCCGGTTGCATGGCCGCGCTGGACGCCGAGAAGTATCTCGACGACATTCCAGTCGTTTGACGGCACACTTGACGGTGGGCCCACCCGCCCACCACTGCCCTCCCCTTCTGCAAGCCCGGATGCCATGCTGACTTGGTTACAACGCAACACCCTGACCTTCCCGCCCCTGGAAAAAGCCATGCGCGATCCCAACGGGCTGTTGGCTGCGGGCGGGGATCTGTCCGCCGATCGTCTGATTCAGGCCTATCGCCACGGCTGTTTTCCGTGGTTCTCGGAAGGCCAGCCGATTCTCTGGTGGTCGCCGGATCCGCGCACCGTCCTGTTTCCCGACGAACTGCATGTCTCGCGCAGCCTGAACAAATTGCTGCGCCAGCAACGCTATCAAGTGACCTTTGATCAGGATTTTGCCGCGGTGATCCGCGCTTGCGCCGCGCCTCGGGATTACGCCGACGGCACCTGGATCACAGAAGCCATGCAGAACGCCTACCTCGAGCTGCACAGGCGCGGCTACGCCCATTCGGTGGAAGTCTGGGACCAGGGTGAACTGGTTGGCGGGCTCTACGGCCTGGCGATGGGTCAGCTGTTTTTCGGCGAGTCCATGTTCAGTCGTGCCGACAACGCCTCAAAATATGGCTTTGCCACGCTGGTCCGACATCTGAAAGACTCAGGCTTTGTGCTGATCGACTGCCAGATGCCGACCGACCATCTGCACAGCCTCGGCGCCCGAGCGATTCCCCGCCGCGAGTTTGCCGACTACCTTGCGCAGCATCTGGACCAACCCAGCCGCGCAACCTGGGTTTGCTGAGCGACTTTTGCGCGTGTGGCTTACACTTAATTCAAAACCTTATTCCGAGGGTTGATCATGACCGAGTTGGCGCGTTTGAAGTTCTATGCCACTCAGCCCCACTCTTGCAGTTATCTGCCCGAGGAGCAGGCCACGACTCTGTTCCTCGACCCTAGTCAGCCCATGGATGTGCATGTCTATGCAGACCTGTCTGAAATGGGTTTCCGTCGTAGCGGCGATCATCTTTACCGGCCTCATTGCCAGAATTGCAATGCATGCGTACCGGCGCGCATCCCTGTGGCGCAGTTTTCGCCCAACCGCCAGCAAAAACGCATCTTCAAACGCAACGTCGACCTGCAGGTGCGCCCTGCCAGGCCGCAGTTCAGCGAAGAGTATTTCGACCTGTATCAGCGGTATATCGAGCAGCGTCACGCCGATGGCGATATGTACCCGCCGAGTCGCGATCAGTTTGCAACGTTCCTGGTACGAGACCTGCCGTTTTCGCGATTTTACGAATTCCGCCTCGAAGGACGACTGGTAGCGGTGGCCGTCACCGACTTGCTGCCGAATGGTCTCTCGGCGGTCTACACCTTCTACGAGCCCGCCGAAGAACGCCGCAGCCTGGGGCGTTATGCGATTCTCTGGCAAATCGCCGAGGCCCGACGACTGGGGCTGGAAGCGGTCTATCTGGGTTATTGGATCAAAAACTGCAAAAAGATGAGCTACAAGACTCAATATCGCCCTATCGAACTGCTGATTAATCAGCGCTGGGTCATCCTGAACTAGAGCAAGCCGTAAACCCCTTGGCGTAAACCCCATTTTTCGGGCACAATGCACGCCGCTTTTGCCTGGCGCAGTTGCACCGGGCCATTCATTGGACACCGAGGGCTTTACTGCATGTCGAAAGA